>ERZ772999.63-NODE-63-length-71089-cov-6.205226_pt1 | contig 71089 bp, 70 predicted proteins | sample MGYA00511467_ERZ772999 | MGnify/ENA primary metagenome ERZ772999 (study PRJEB29015, sample SAMEA2738064) | human oral metagenome | biome: human oral; feature: human-associated habitat; material: saliva | place: China | collected 2218 ... | reverse complement strand
AAGGATTACAGCAAGGTAGGGTTGAAATTATAGTAGATTTAATTAAAAATGGAATGCTGACGAAGGAATTAGGGGCAAAACAATTAAACATTTCTGTCTCAACATTAGAATCCTATTTATAGCATCTAATTTAGTATAACGTTTTTACTGAATTATTTGACAAATGTTAGAGATTTTCTTATACTAAATGAGTATTGCCCAGTCAGATAAAAGAATTTTAATAGTAGAGAGGTCTAGTCGGTGAAAATGACCACAAAATTTATGCTCCTGATTGGATTTTTTGTAGAAATACAGACGCTTCCCGCGTTATCGGAATGAATGAGGATGAAATGCTGTTTCATTGTAAGCAAGGTGGTACCGCGTGGTAGACGCCCTTGTAACAATGGGGCAGTTTTTATTTTTTTATAATAAACGAAAAGGATGGTAAAGATGAAAAAATTATCTAGTAGCGAAATTCGTCAAATGTATCTTGATTTCTTCCAAGAGAAAGGACATAAGGTACATCCAAGTGCAAGTTTAATTCCTGTTAATGATCCAACATTATTATGGATCAACTCAGGGGTAGCTACGTTAAAAAAATATTTTGATGGAACAGAAACTCCAGAAGTTCCAAGAATTACAAATGCTCAAAAGAGTATTCGTACAAATGATATTGAAAATGTAGGTCACACTGCAAGACATCATACATTATTTGAAATGATGGGGAACTTTTCTATTGGTGATTATTTCAAAGAAGAAGTAATTCCATGGGCTTGGGAATTTTTAACTAGTGAAAAATGGTTAGCATTAGACCCAAATCGTTTATATGTAACGTATTATCCAAAAGACCCTGAAACAAAACAATTATGGATGGAAAAAGTGGGATTACCAGAAGACCATATTATTCCAGTAGAAGATAACTTCTGGGATATCGGTGCTGGACCATGTGGACCAGATACTGAGATTTTCTATGACCGTGGTGAAAAATATCAAACATTAGCTGAAGATGATCCTGAAAACTATCCAGGAGGAGAAAACGAACGTTACTTAGAAATTTGGAACTTAGTATTCTCTCAATTTAACCATATGCCAGATGGAACATATCCTCCATTACCACATAAAAACGTCGATACAGGGATGGGATTAGAGCGTGTAGTTTCTGTTATTCAAGATACTCCAACTAACTTTGAAACAGATTTATTCATGCCAATTATTCAACAATTAGAACAATTAAGTGCTGGTAAAAAATATAATACTTCAAAAGATTTAGATGTTTCATTTAAAGTTATTGCTGACCATATTCGTGCAGTAAGTTTTGCGATTGGTGACGGAGCTTTACCTTCAAATGAAGGACGTGGATATATTATCCGTCGTTTAATTCGTCGTTCAGTGATGCATGGTCAACGTTTAGGAATTCAAGGTTCATTCTTAACAAAATTAGTTCCAACTGTTGCAAGCATTATGCATAGTTATTATCCAGAAGTTACTGAAAATATTGAATTTATTCAAAAAGTAATTGCAAATGAAGAAAATCGTTTCCAAGAAACCATTCATGATGGACTTGCAATTTTAGAAACAGTATTTGCTGAAATGAAAGAGAAAAATCAAACAGTTTTATCAGGTGAAAATGCCTTTAAACTATATGATACTTATGGATTCCCATATGAATTAACATTAGAATATGCTAGTGATAATGGTTATGAAGTGGATGAAGAAGGATTCCAAGCTGAAATGAAAGCACAAAAAGAACGTGCTCGTGCAGCTCGTAATACTGAAACTTCTATGAATGTTCAATCAGCTGTTTTACGTGATATTACTGTAGAAAGCTCATTTGTTGGATATGATCGTACTACAGATAATGGAGTATTAAAAGCTATTGTATTTGAAGATGAATTAGTAGAATCAGCTTCAGAAGATACAAGAGTACAAGTTGTCTTTGATCAAACTCCATTCTATGCAGAAATGGGTGGACAATTATCTGACCATGGTGTGATTAAAGATGAATCAGGTCAAGTAGTTGCAACTGTTGTTCAAGTGAAGAAAGCTCCAAATGGTCAACCTTTACATACAATTGATGTAATTGCTCCAATGCAATTAAACTCAACTTATGTATTAGAAGTCGATCAACAAGAACGTGCTAAATTAATTAAAAACCACACAGCAACTCACTTATTACACCAAGCATTAAAAGAAGTATTAGGAACACATGCAAACCAAGCAGGTTCATTAGTAGCTCCAGGATACTTACGTTTTGACTTTAGTCACTTTGGACAAGTAACAGCTGAAGAATTAGCTGAAATGGAACGTATTGTAAATGAAAAAATTTGGGCAGCTTTAGATGTTGTGACTATTGAAACTACATTAGAAGAAGCGAAAAAATTAGGTGCAATGGCTTTATTCGGTGAAAAATACGGAAATAAAGTTCGTATGGTAAACATTGCAAATTGGTCTATTGAATTATGTGGTGGGGTTCACGTTTCAAATACACAAGAAATCGGTCTATTCAAGATTATTTCTGAATCTGGTATTGGTGCGGGAGTTCGCCGTATTGAAGCTGTAACTAGTCAAGAAGCATTTGAGTTATTAGCAAAACATGAATTACTATTAAAACAAATTGCTAGTGATGTTAAAGCAGTTCAATTAGATAGCACTCCAGAACGAGTTTCTCACTTACAACAAGAATTAAAAGATGCTCAACATGAAATTGCTGCATTAAAAGCTAAATTAATGAAATCTGAAGTAGCAGATTTATTCGAATCTGTTTCTACAGCAGGAAATTATTCATTTATTACTGTTCATTTACCAAACAAAGATATGAATGAATTACGTCAATTAGCGGATACTTGGAGACAAAAAGCAGCAAGCGATGTATTTGTAGTTGCTACAAATGAAGGTGAAAAAGCGAATTTATTAGCTGCAGTTTCTAAAGAAGCGAATGAAAAAGGAATTAAAGCAGGAGATATTATCAAAGCTATTGCTTCACATATCCAAGGTGGCGGTGGTGGCCGTCCAGATATGGCTCAAGCGGGTGGTAAAAATCCAGCAGGTATTCCAGCTGCGTTAAAAGCGGTAGAAGAATTCTTAACTCAAGCATAATAAGAAATTTGAAATGGAGTAGAATGTTATCCATTCTACTTCATTTTTTTAAGGAAAGTTTAATCTCTAGCGAATTGATTGTAGTTTTATGAAAAATCTAGTAGAATAAAGTTACAAAGAAATGAGGTGTTAATATGAGTTCAATGGATGAAACAGTTCTATTTAACTTTCATGATAAAGATGAAAAAACAGTACAAGAGACACTAACAATTGTTTATGATGCATTAAACGAAAAAGGTTACAGTGCAGTAAATCAAATTGTGGGGTACTTATTATCTGGCGATCCAGCTTATATTCCTCGACATCGTGATGCTAGAAATCTAGTAAGACGTCACGAGCGTGATGAAATTATCGAAGAATTAATCCGCCATTATATTCGTTCGACAGGTAGAGATTGTTAATGAGAGTAATGGGATTAGATGTCGGCAGTAAAACAGTTGGAGTTGCGATTAGTGACCCACTAGGGTGGACTGCTCAAGGTGTTGAAACGATTGCGATTAATGAAGCTGCAAGTGAATTTGGCTTTAACCGTGTGGTGGAATTGGTTAAAGAATACGAAGTTGAGAAGATTGTTATCGGTATGCCGAAAAACATGAATAATACAGCAGGACCAAGAGCAGAAGCTTCACAAAAATATGGTAGAAGTTTAGAAAAGCGATTAGAAATTCCAATCGTTTTTCATGATGAACGGTTAACGACAATGCAAGCAGAAAGAATGCTTGTTGAGGAGGCGAATGTTTCTCGTAAAAAGAGAAAAGAAGTCATTGATAAGTTAGCAGCCGTTATCATTTTACAAAATTATTTAGATTTAAATATTAAATAGAAAAGAGGAAACGTAATGACAGAACATACACATGAACATGATGGGCATGAACATATTACAATTATTGATGAAGAAGGAAACGAAGTCTTACACGAGGTTTTATTTACTTTCGATTCAGAAGATTTTGGTAAATCATATGTTTTAGTATATCCAGCAGGAATTCCAGAGGGAGAAGAAGTTGAACTTCAAGCATTTTCATATGTTGAAGCTGAAGATGGTACTGAAGGTGACTTACTTCCTATCGAAACTGAAGAAGAATGGGATATGATTGAGGAAGTATTAAATACTTTCTTAGATGAAGAAGAAGAATAATGATATGAGAAGACGCCTGATAGGATGCTATTGGGTGTCTTCTTCCCTTTTATAGCTAGAATTAGACTTGACTTGAGTAGCAAGGACGCCAGCAGCTTCGCTTTCGCGAATTTCATGGCTAAAAATCGAGCCTGGGTCTCGATTTTTCCTGTAAATGTAGCTACTCAAGCTACATTTACTTTTGCTACAGTGTCAAGTCTATTCTTGTGGACGTGTGTATATGAGGGGACGTTTGAAAACATTAGACTTGGCTTAGGTAGCAAGTACATCAGGAGCTTCTCTTGTGAGAATTTCATGGATAATAATGCTACGGCGTCAAGTTCATCTCGCTGGAAAAATTTTATAGTTAGAATTTGTAACATAATTGTAGAACTCCTAGTCTTCAATTGTTATATGAATTCATGTATAATGACAACGAAGTTAAAAGGAGGAATTATATGTCACAAAAGGACCGTTTTAAAGCAGGATTCATTTATGAAAATGATGAAATTAGAGCTATCCGAAAGAAAGAATCAAAAATAACAAGAAATATTGTTCGTTTTTTTGCGATTCTATTTGCAATCATTGTTATTGGTGGAGGAGCATATGGATATTACTATATTTCGAATGCTTTAAAACCAGTAGATACAAAACAAACTCAAACAGTTGAAGTAGAAATTCCAGCAGGATCTTCAGTGAAACAAATTTCCAAAATTTTAGAAGATAATAAATTGATTCGTAATTCGAAAATTTTTAATTTTTATATTAAATTTAAAAATGTTGCTGGATTTAAAGCAGGATTTTATCAATTGTCTCCATCTATGGATATTGATCAAATTTTAGGACAATTAGCGGATGGTGGTAAAGATAAATCTGCTAATGTTGCTAAAGTAGTCGTGCGTGAAGGTGAAACATTAACAGGAATTGCAGAAGAAGTAGAAAAATCTACGAAATATTCTAAAGAAGACTTTATGAATAAAGTACAAGAGCAAGGTTTTATTGACCAATTGGTACAAAAATTCCCTCGACTATTTAAAGATGCTCAAAAAGCTCAAAATGTTCGTTATTTCCTAGAGGGATATTTATTCCCTGCAACTTATGAGGCAGATGAAAATAAAACATTACAAATGATTATTGAAGAAATGGTTGCTAAAACAGACAGTGTCTTATCTAAATATTATGCAAAAATTTCTCAAGGTGATTATAATGTTCATGAGATTTTAACAATGGCATCCTTATTAGAAAAAGAAGGATATAAAGTAGAAGATCGTCAAAAGATTGCAAGTGTATTTTACAATCGTATTAAAAAGAATATGATGTTACAAACAGATATTTCTGTATTATATGCTTTAGGAGAGCATAAAGAAGTTGTAACATTAAAAGATTTAGAAGTAAATTCTCCATATAATTTATATAAGTACAGAGGTTTAGGACCTGGACCGTTTAATAGTCCAAGTGAAGAAGCAATTTTAGCAGCTATTGATCCAGCTCAAACAGATTATGAATATTTCGTAGCAGATATTCAAACAAAAGAAGTTTATTTTGCAAAAACATATGATGAACATTTAGCATTAAAAGCCAAATACGTTGATAAGGAGTAATTTATGAAAAAGAAGCCGATTGTTATTGGAGTGACTGGTGGTTCTGGTAGTGGTAAAACTACTGTTAGTAGAAAAATTTTGGAACACTTTCCAGAATTAAGTATTGTAAAAATTGACCAAGATTTCTATTATAAAGACCAAAGTGATATGCCTTTTGAAGAACGTTTAAAAACAAATTATGATCATCCATTTGCGTTTGATACAGATTTATTAATTGAACATATGAATAAGTTAATCAATTTTGAATCTATTGAGGAACCAGTATATGATTATGAAAATCATACGAGAAGTAATAAAACCATTCATCAAGAACCAAAAGATGTCATTTTAATTGAAGGAATCTTAATTTTGGAAGATGAACGTTTACGTGATTTAATGGATATTAAAGTATATGTAGATACTGACGATGATATTCGAATTATTCGTCGTATTAAACGTGATATGGTTGAGCGTGGTAGAACTCTTGATTCCATTATTCATCAATATATAACTGTTGTAAAACCGATGTATCATCAGTTTATTGAGCCAACTAAGAAATTCGCAGATATTATTATTCCTGAAGGTGGCTCAAATGTTGTAGCAATCGACTTAATGACAACGAAAATAGCATCTATTTTAAGTGATTTAACATAAATTTCTCAGAAATTTATAAATAAAGCTTGCAATCTTCTTCATAAAATGGTATGTTTTTACCACTGTCAAAACAGTAAAATGGAAAAGAGGGAGAAGCCAAATGACTGAGAAATTATATCCAATGACGCTTGAAGGAAAAGCAAAATTAGAAGCTGAATTGGAAGAATTAAAAGTAGTAAAACGTAAAGAAATCGTTGAGCGTATTAAAATTGCTCGTAGTTATGGCGACTTATCTGAAAATTCAGAGTACGAATCAGCTAAAGATGAACAAGCCTTTGTTGAAGGAAGAATTACAACTCTTGAAAAAATGATTCGTTTTGCTGAAATTATCGATGATAATAATGTCGAAAAAGATGTCGTTTCTTTAGGGCGTAAAATTACTTTTATCGAATTACCAGATGGTGAAGAAGAGTCTTATACAATTGTTGGTAGTGCAGAAGCAAATCCAATCGAAGGAAAAATTTCGAATGATTCTCCAATTGCTAAAGGAATCATTGGTAAGAAATTAAATGACGAAGTTGTCATCCAAACTCCTGGTGGAGATATGAAAGTAAAAATTACAAAAATTGAATCTGTATAAGAATCTTTAATGAACTGTAAGAGAACGAGTTTCTCTTACAGTTTTTTTAGTATAAGAAAGAAAGTGAACTATGATGTTAGATATGGTATAATTAATTTAGAATCTAAAAGAAAAGGTGAAAGAATTTTTGAGGAAATTAACGAAGTTTTTGGGAGCTATTTCTGTATTATGCTTAATAGGTTTAGTAAAACCAATAGCAGCAGAAACTGTAGATATTGTTGAATTAACAAAAAATGCAGGATATGAAGTAAATCCTGACGATAAACCTAAGTCATCGATTGTGGTTGACGCCTATACTGGTCGAATTTTATGGCAAGATAATATTGATGAAGAGCGAGATCCAGCAAGTATTAGTAAAGTTATGACAGTCTATTTAGTAATGGAAGCAATTCAAAAAGGGGAATTATCTTTATCTCAAAAGATTGTTGCGACTAAAGAAGATGAAGCTATTTCAAATATTTATGCAATTAGTAATAATAAAATTGTGGAAGGTGTAGAGTATCCGATTGAAGAATTAATTAAAATGACACTTGTTCCTTCTTCAAATGCTGCAACAATTATGTTAGCTAATACAGTCGATAAAGATTCTGCTGCATTTATTAGAAAAATGAATGCTAAAGCTAAAGAGTTAGGAATGAATCATACGACTTTCAATAATGCTTCTGGTGCAGTTGCTGAATTGTTTAAAGGTTATTATCAACCGGAAGGTTATGATGCTTCAAAACCAAATCAAACAACAGCTCGTGATTTAGCAATTTTGTCTATGGAGTTAATGAATCATTATCCGCAAGTATTACAATATACGAATTCTGCCGTTGTAAAAACAATGGAAGGAACACCGTATGAAGAAAAATTTGATACGTATAATTATTCTCTTCCTGGAGCAAAGTATGGAATCGAAGGAGTTAACGGATTAAAAACTGGATCAAGTGGATATGGTGCTTTTAACTATATTGCAACTTATGAAAAGGATCAAATGAAGTTAGTTGAAGTTGTTCTTGGAGTTGGAGATTGGTCTAATCAAGCTGGTGAAATGATTCGACATACATTTGGAAATGCCATTTTGAATTATGTGTTAGAACATTTTTCATTCCAAACGATATTACCAGCAGGAGAACATAATTTTGATGGACATAAGATTACAATCGCTCAACCTCTTCAAATGATAACTGAAAAAGGGAAAACTCCTGAATGGCAAGTAGCCAATAAAAAGGTGAGTGTAACATTAAAAGGAGATTTCTTAAAAGAAAATCAAAAAAATCCTAGTGTAGAAGTAGTAGCAGAAAGTGGATTTGCAGATTTACCAAAAGAACCTGAAAAAAGACAACAAACACTTCAAGTGTACATTATTCAAAATGCATTTGCTTTTGCTGTAATTATTGGAGGTTTAGTTTTATTTCTTTTAGTCTTGTTTGGAGAGAGTCGAGTTAAAAAAAGAAGAAAACATAAAAGGAAATAACAAAAGAATAAAACGGAAAAAATCTGATTAAAATCTGATAAAAATATATACAAATAACTAGACTTTGTGTGTGTTTTATGACAGAATACACTCGAGGGGTACTATAGCTCAGCAGGATAGAGCAAACGTTTCCTAAACGTTAGGTCGGGGGTTCGAGCCCCTCTAGTACCGTAATGATGATTATTTAATACAAAAATGGGAATTGAATATAATAAATTGATCAAAAAATGATGGGGATAGAGGGATGGATCATTCTTCATTCACAAATAAAATGGTGTAGGTGATAGAGATGTACGCGATGAATCGTCAATTAAAGTCATTGAAATTATTTATTGAAATCATAGAAAAAGGTCATAGTATTGAATTTGAATTTAATGGAAATCATTATAAATTTTCACCAGTTAATGATGAATATGTATTAATTAATTATACGACTAATAATAAATTACATTTCAACTCAATTGAAGAATTAATGGATATAGAATCTAATGGAATGAACTTCCAAAAAATTTGGAAAAAATTAAAAATAAAATCGATTCAATAATCCTAGATTTTAGTTTAATTTAAAAACTATACTATAATTGTGTTGGGTATAAGTAATGCAGTAATGAATAGAATAATCATCATTATGTTGGCAGAATTCTTCAAATGGGTAGTGGGGAAGAGGCTGATTCATTTAAGTGGACAATGAACTTTCAAGTTTTTGTCCTCTTTTTTTTTTAAACTTTCTTAACTATTTAAAAGTTGATATTTACATGAGATGGGTGTAAACTATCGTTAGTTCACAAAAACGGAAAGTGGTGATTACATGAACGTTCAAGAATTGGATATTCTGAACGCAATTCGAAAGAATCCTAAGGTGAATCAACGAGAAATTGCAAATCAATCAGGATATTCATTAGGGTTTGTTAATCGTGTAGTAAAAGAATTACAGGAAGAAAAATGGCTATCTCATAGTGGAGAATTAACTAAAAAGGCTAAAACATTTATAAAAGAAAATCAACCACAGCGTGCTATTATTTTAGCAGCAGGATTTGGAATGCGAATGGTTCCAATTAATACGGAAATTCCTAAAGGATTAATGGAAGTAAAAGGAGAAGTATTAATTGAAAGAATGATTCGTCATCTTCATGAAGTAGGGATTACAGATATTCAAGTAGTAGTCGGCTTTATGAAAGAAAGATATGAATATTTAATCGATGAATTCCAAGTTAAATTAGTCGTAAATTCTGAATACCAAGTTAAAAATAATTTGCATTCATTAAGTAAGGTAAAATCATCATTAGACAAAACATATATTATCCCTTGTGATATTTGGGCTGAAGAAAATCCGTTTAGTGATTTTGAACCATATTCATGGTATATGGTTAGCGAAGAAATGTCTGTTGAAAGTACTGTTCGTGTGAATCGTAAAAGAGAATTAGTGATGATTGATGAAACTGAAGAAGGAAACCAAATGCTTGGTCTATCTTATCTAATGGGAGAAGAAGCTACCTTAGTTCAAGGAAAATTACAAGAATTTTCAAAGAAAGCTTCTTATGATCATGAATTTTGGGAATGTACTTTACAAAATAAAAATAAATGGATCATTCCTTCTAAAGTGGTGAATTCAAAACAATTGATTGAGATTAACACATATGAACAATTGCGAGAAATAGATGGAAATTCAGCTAACTTGCAAACAGATGCCATTTCCATTATTCAAGATTGTTTTAAAGTTGAAGTAGATGAAATTAAAAATATTACTGTTTTGAAAAAAGGAATGACGAATCGTTCATTCTTATTCGAATGTCAGAATCAAAAATATATTATGCGAATTCCTGGTGAAGGAACAGATCATTTAATTAATCGAAAAGAAGAAGCAGACGTTTATCAAGCATTAGAAAATCGACAAATTTGTGATGATGTTTTATACATGAATCCGGATAATGGGTATAAAATTACAGCTTATTTAGAAGATGCAACAAATTGTGATGCAGAAAACTGGGATGAAGTAGAAGCTTGTATGACAAAATTAAGAGAATTTCATGAATTAAATTTAACAGTAGATCATCGTTTTGATATTTTTGGTCAAATTGATTTTTATGAAAGTTTATGGAATGGTGAAAAATCTTATTTTAAAGATTACGAAAAAACAAAAGCAGCTATTTTTGAATTAAAAAAATGGATTGATACATTAGAGAAGAAAGAAACTCTTGTTCATATTGATGCTGTTCCAGATAATTTCTTATTTACAAAAGATGGCATTCGAATTATTGACTGGGAATATGCAGGAATGCAAGATCCTCATGTTGATATTGCGATGTTTTGTATTTATTCGCTGTATTCCAAAGAACAAGTGGACCATTTAATTGATTTATACTTCAAAGGAGAAGTTTCTCCAATGATTCGCACTAAAATTTATGCGTACATTGCAAGTGCTGGATTATTATGGAGTAATTGGTGCGAATATAAGAGAAGTTTAGGGATTGATTTTGGAGAATATTCATTATGTCAGTACCGTTATGCAAAAGAATATTCTAAATTAGTATTATCTACATTAGAGAAACTATGAAAAGAGGAGAATTATGACAAATACAATTAAAAGAGCCATTTTAATGGCTGCAGGTCAAGGAACAAGAATGAGACCTATTACGAATCATACCCCAAAACCGCTTGTAAAGGTCAATGGAGTTCGAATGATTGATACAGTTATTCAGGCGCTACATAAGAATGGCATTAAGGAAATCTATGTAGTCGTTGGATATTTAAAAGACCAATTTTATGCATTAGAACAAGAGTATCCAGGGTTAAAAATTATCGAAAATCCGTATTATGATACTTGTAATAATATTTCTTCTCTATATGTAGCAAGACAATATTTAGAAGATGTGGTTATTTTAGATAGTGATCAATTGATTTATAATCAAGAGATTCTTCATGCTGACTTTACTCATTCAGGATATAACTGTGTGTGGACTGATGAGCATACTGATGAATGGCTAATGACAGTAAATGAACAGGAAAAAGTCATTCATTGTTCACGTACTGGTGGAGAAAAAGGATGGCAATTATATAGTATTTCTCGTTGGAATAAAGAAGATGGAAAACGTTTAGCGTATCATTTAGAACAAGAATTTGATGTAAAACAAAATCGTCAAATTTATTGGGATGATGTAGTAATGTTTTGTTATCCAGAAGAATATGAATTAGGAATTTATCCAATGGAGAAAACGGATATTGTTGAAATCGATAATCTAGAAGAATTATTAGACTTAGATCCAAGTTATCAAAGTATCTTGGATGAAGGTGAGGAAATTTAACATGCAAAAAAGATTACATCAAGAAATTGACTGGGTATCTACCATCATCCCTTTATTAGGGGTGCTATTTTTAGGGGTACTATTTTTAGTGATTCCAGAACAATCATCATTAATTCTAGGAGGTATTCGTACTTGGCTAGGAGATCAATTTAGTATTTATTATGCTCTTTTAGGAGTGGGAATTTTTAGTTGTAGTATGTATGTAGCTTTTTCAAAATATGGCTCTATTGTGTTAGGAAAAGGTGAAAAGCCTGAATACACTTCTTTCCAATGGGGAGTTATGATTTTTACTTCTACAATGGCTGCGGATATTTTGTTCTATTCTTTATGTGAATGGGCATTATACGCTAATGAAGACTATGTGGCTCAATTAGGAGGCATTCAAAGATGGGCTCCTACATTTCCATTATTCCACTGGGGACCAATTGCATGGGGATTTTACATTATGTTAGCTGTAGCATTTGGTTTTATGTTACATGTGCGTAAAGTAGAAAAACAAAAATTCTCTGAAGCATGTCGTCCTATTTTAAAAGATAAAGTAGATGGTTGGATGGGGAAAGTTATTGATTTAATTGCGATTTTTGCATTAATTGCTGGAACTGCAACAACTTTCTCATTAGCAACACCTTTATTATCAGCAGCAATGGGGCATGTATTTGGATTTGAAAATTCAACTGGTGCAACGATTGTTATTTTATTATTAATTGCTTTAGTTTATACTTCAACAGTGTTATTAGGAATGGAAGCTGTGTCTAAATTAGCCACTTATTGTTCATATTTATTCTTTGCTTTATTAGCTTATTTCTTATTTGCTGGTGGAGAAACAGTTTATATTTTAGAAACTGGGTTTAGCTCTATTGGGAATTTAGCGCAAAACTTTATTGGATTATCAACTTGGTTAGATCCATTACGTGAAACATCATTCCCTCAAAAATGGACGATTTATTATTGGGCTTATTGGATGGTTTGGTGTGTAGCAACTCCTTTCTTCATTGGTAGTATTAGTAAAGGTCGTACTATTAAACAAACTATTTTAGGAGCTTACTCATGGGGAATTGCTGGAACATTTACTTCATTTATTATTTTAGGAAACTATGGTTTAGCACAACAATTAAAACATGGTTTGGATATTTCTAGCGGATTAGTTACGGACAACCCAGATTATGCAGGTATTATTTTGAAAATTTTTGATACAATGCCTTTAAGTCAGTTAGGGTTGATTTTATTAGCAGTGACAATGGTTGCTTTTTATGCGACAACATTTGATGCATTAACTTTAGTTATTTCTGCTTATTCTTATAAGACATTAGAGGATACGCATGATTCTGATAAACGTGTTCGTATGTTCTGGGCAGTAGTATTTATTATTTTACCAATTGCCTTAATTTTCTCTGAAAATTCAATGTATAATTTACAATCTGTTGCGATTATTGCAGCATTCCCAATTGGATTAATTATTGTTCTAATTGTAGCAAGTTTCTTAAAAGACTTGAAAGCTTACGAAAAAGAGATGTAATGTTTAGACTTCCTAGGGGAATAGTAGTATTAGGACGCCAGCAGCTTCGCTAAAGCGAGTCTCATGGCTAAAATTCGAGCCTTGGGTCTCGAATTTACCTGTCATATAAGCCAAGGTTTTGGCTTATATGACCCATACTACTATTAGGAAGTCTATTATGGAGTTTGCATTCTAACAAGAGTCGTTAAAAAAATCGAGACATCGTCTCGATTTTTTATTTTTATTTTGGCTTTTATGATTTCTGTGTTAGAATAGGAATGCTAAATAAGTAAAGGAGGGAAAGCGATGACAAATGATTTATCCACTATTATTCAAGCTATCGTAACGGATGAAAATGATAAAGCTTACTTTGTTCAAAAGCAGGGCGAAACGTATCGTATTTCAAAAAATCCCGATGTAACATTAGCCATCGGAGATGTCGTAACAGGCTTTGTATATGAGAATAGTGATCGTAAAAAAATCATGACCCTTGATATTCCAGAAGTAACCAATGAAACTTATGGATGGGCAACTGTTACTCAAGTAAGGAAAGATTTGGGCGTATTTGTATCTATCGGGTTACCTGATAAAGATATGGTTGTTTCATTAGATGAATTACCAAACTTAAAAGAATTATGGCCAAAGAAAAATAATCGATTATATGTAACATTAATTAAAGATAAGAAAAATCGTACTTGGGCAACAATGGGGGATGGAACAGAATTAAAAGCCAAATCCATTAGAGCAAATCATACGTTGAAAAATAAAGATGTATCAGCAACTGTAACGAATGTAAAATTAGTAGGAACATTCTTAATGACAGAAGAGGGGTATCGATGCTTCTTACATCCAAGTGAAAGATTATATGAACCAACACTTGGTGAATTAGTCAATGTACGAGTGATTGGTGTTCGTCCTGATGGTGTATTAAATGTATCTATGAGACCAAGAGCCTTCGAAGCAATTGGGGATGATGCTGAAATGATTTTAACAATGTTAAGAAATCGTCCAACACATACTTTGCCATATTGGGATAAAACAGATCCAACGATTATAAAAGAAATTTTTGGAATTAGTAAGGGACAATTCAAACGTGCGATTGGTTCATTATTAAAAGCGAAAAAGATTACACAATCAGAAGGATTTATTCAATTAGTTGAAGAAAAATAAGGATTGAAATGGAGGGATAGGACTGTGTTAACAATGGAAGGCATCAAAAAGAAATTGCAAGAAGAGGGATTTAAGTTAACTCCTCAAAGACAAGCAACCGTTGCAATTTTGTTAGAAAAAGAAGATGACCATCTGAGTGCTGAAGCGATATATATGCTCGTTAAACGGAAATATCCTGATATTGGATTAGCAACAGTCTATCGTACTTTAGAAATATTAACAGATTTAAATATTACTTATCGGGTTGTTTTCGATGATGGATTAGCTCGTTATGATTTAAAGCGAGATGGATCCAATCGTTTCCACCATCATTTACTATGTAATAAATGTGGGAATATTGAAGAAATTCATGAGAATTTATTAGGTGAAGTGGAAAAAGTAGTTGAAGAACGATTTCATTTTAAAGTAGAAGATCATCGTTTAACATTCCATGGCATTTGTCAAAAATGTAGAGAAGGTGAAACTCATGCAACGTAATTTGGATTATTTTGTGGATTCATTAGCAATTCAAGGATTATCTCAAAATACAGTAATGAGTTACCAAAGAGATTTAATGAAATTTCACCAATTTTTGCAAAAAAAAAAGATTCAAGATTGGAAAGAAGTCGATTATTCTCTCATTGTATTATTTTTACAAGACTTAAAACAGAACGGTTATGCGACAAGTTCTACCAGTAGAATGATTAGCTGCTTAAAAAAATTCTTTAAATTTTTACAACAGGAACAATTGGTTGAAACAAATCCAGTACAACCACTGAAAGTTCCTAAAAAGAGTAAGTCGTTGCCAAAAGCCTTAACTGTTGATGAAGTCACTCAAGTATTAAATTCATGTGATACTTCTACAGTATTAGGGTTAAGAGATAAAGCAATGTTAGAACTCCTTTATGCAACAGGAATGCGTGTCAGTGAGTTAATTACTTTAAAACTAAGTGACTTGCATTTAGAATTAGGATTTCTTCAAACAATTGGTAAAGGAAATAAACAAAGGATTATTCCTATTGGACAAGCTGCCACTAATTGGGTTCAGCATTATTTAACTTATGCAAGAGTGGTGTTAGAGCAGGAATCAAATCCAGTGGAATATTTGTTTTTAAATCATCGTGGAAATGGATTTACAAGACAAGGATTTTGGAAAAATTTAAAGAAAATTGTTCAAGAAGCAGGCGTTCATAAAGAAGTAAGTCCCCATACATTGCGTCATTCTTTTGCAACGCATATATTAGAAGCAGGGGCTGATTTGAGAATTGTTCAAGAATTATTAGGACATAGCGATATTAGTACGACTCAAATTTATACACACTTAACAAATGAACGAATGAAAGAAATTTATCAACAAGCGCACCCACGTGCGAAAAAATAAAATTTATATTAGAAAGAAGAATGTAAGATGAAATTTAAAAGAATTCACGTAATTGTAATGGACTCAGTAGGGATTGGAGAAGCACCGGATGCTGCTGCATTTAATGATGCAGGTTCTCATACATTAGGTCATATTTCTGAAAGAGTTGGATTAAATGTTCCAAATATGCAAGCTTATGGATTAGGAAATATTGCTCCATTAAAAACTGTACCACCAGTAGAAAATCCAAAAGGAAGCTATACGAAATTAGAAGAAGTTTCTGTAGGGAAAGATACAATGACAGGTCACTGGGAATTAATGGGATTAAATATTAAAACGCCATTTAGAGTATTCCCGGATGGATTTCCTCAAGATTTATTAGATAAAATTACAGAATTCTCTGGAAGAAATATTGTATGTAATAAACCATATAGTGGAACAGCTGTTATTGATGATTTTGGTAAACATCAAATGGAAACAGGCGATTTAATCGTTTATACAAGTGCTGACCCAGTATTACAAATTGCAGCTCATGAAGAAATTATTCCATTAGAAGAATTATACCGTATTTGTGAATACACAAGAGAAATTACAAAAGATGATCCATATATGATTGGTCGTATTATTGCTCGTCCATATGTTGGAACACCAGGTAACTTCCAACGTACTTCAAACCGTCACGACTATGCGTTAAGTCCATTTGGTCAAACAACATTAGATTTCTTAAAAGAAAAAGGGTTTGATGTTATTGCAATTGGTAAAATTAATGACATCTTCAACGGTCAAGGAATTACTGAATTTGTTCGTACGAAAAACAATATGGATGGGGTTGATAAATTAGTAGATATCTTGAAAAAAGATTTCACTGGAATGAGTTTCTTGAACTTAGTAGACTTCGATGCTGCTTATGGACACCGTAGAGATACTGTTGGATATGGAAAAGCATTAGAAGAATTCGATGCACGTATTCCAGAAATTTTAGAGCATATGCATGAAGATGACTTATTAATTATTACAGCTGACCATGGTAATGACCCAACATTCCCAGGAACTGACCATACTCGTGAGTATATTCCGGTTTTAGCGATTAGCAAATCACTTCAATATCCAACACGCTTAACTCAAGGACATTTCTCAGATATTGCTGAAACAATTTCTGAAAACTTTGGCGTTTCTTCAACAGGAAACGGACAAAGCTTCTTAAGCGAATTACAATAATTAAATGTGGAAATTCAATGAGTTCCATTATTGGATTTCCACTTCTTTTTTAAATCATCTAACAAAAGAGAGGAAAGAATAGCATGGTTTTATATGATCATTTACAACAAACAAAACGATTTTTACAAAATAATGGAGTTCAAAGTATTGATTTTGGATTAATTTTAGGTTCTGGATTAGGAGAATTAGCAACTGAAGTTGAAAATCCACTTATCTTCAATTACAAAGATATTCCACACTTCCCAGTATCTACAGTAGTAGGTCATGCTGGACGTTTAGTATATGGTGAATTATCAGGTAAAAAAGTATTAATTATGGATGGACGTTTCCATTTTTATGAAGGATATCCAATGGAAACTGTTACGTTCCCAATTCGTTTAATGAAATTATTAGAAGTAGAAACAATGATTGTGACAAACTCTGCTGGAGGAAGTAATCCAAACTTCAAACCTGGGGACTTAATGTTAATAACAGATCATATTAATATTACAGGAACAAATCCATTAATTGGAGCAAATGATGACCGCTTTGGACCTCGTTTCCCTGATATGTCACATGCTTATCATATCTATGGACAAGAAGTTGTTCGTAAAGCAGCTAAAGAAGTAGGAGTTCCATTACAAGAAGGCGTTTATACAGGTTTATCTGGTCCAACTTATGAAACACCAGCGGAAGTTCGTATGGTACAAGTATTAGGCGGAGATGCAGTTGGGATGTCAACGGTTCCTGAAGTTATTATTGCGAACCATTCAGGAATTAAAGTGATTGGTATTTCTTGTATTACAAACTTAGCAGCAGGATTACAAGCAAACTTAAACCATGAGGAAGTTGTAGAAACAACTCAACGTGTGAAAGAATCATTCAAAGGTTTAGTTCGTAAAGTCATTGAAATTTATTAATTAGATTAGGAGTAGAGAAAGTGGATGCGTTAACGCTACGAATTGGGGAATTTGAAGGCCCAATGGATTTGTTATTACATTTAATTAAAGAGATGAAAATTGATATCTATAACATTCCAATGGTGGAATTAACGCATCAATATTTATCCTATATTCATTCCATGCAAGAAATGGAATTAGAAGTCGCTAGCGAGTATTTATTAATGGCAGCAACTTTATTAGAAATTAAAGCAAGAATGCTTTTACCGAAACCAAAAGTGGAAATGGATGAAGTTGAGGTAGAAGAAGATCCTAGGGATGAGTTGGTTGAGAAATTAATGGAATATAAGCAATTCCAAGAAGGTGCTAAAAAATTGGAAGAACTTTCTGTCCAAAGAGGCATGCATTATGGAAAAGAAGCAAGTGATTTATCCGCTCTTCAAGAAATTATTCCATTACAAGAAGGTCAAGTAACCACTCAAGATTTATGGAATGCATTAAAGAAAATCGCAAGAAGAAATCTTGATAAAATGCCTCTACAAGCAAATATTCAACATGAAACACATACAGTAGAGGAAATGATGGATTCGATTTTAACGAAAATCCAAGAAAATCCTCAAAAAAGTATTCGGTTTGATAAATGTTTTCCTTCGTTTCATCGTCATGCCATTGTAACAACATTTTTGGCGATGTTACAATTAGTACGGGAACATAAAATTCGTTTGGTACAACATGTGCCTTATGAAGATATTGTTTTAGAAACTTGCGATAAAGGTGGTGCATTTAGTGAATAATTATTTAGCAGCAACTCAAGCTTTATTATTTGTTGCAGGAGATGATGGCTTAACACTAGAAGAAATTAGTTATGTCGTTGGAATTGATAAAACGGCAGTTCGTCAATTATTGGAAGAATTAATGGAACAATTAAAAGATGAAACAAGTGGTTTAGAATTGATTTTAACAGCGCAACGATATAAATTTGTGACGAAAGCATCCTTAAAACCATACCTTGAAAAATATGCTGTTTCTCCATTTTCTTCTCAATTATCTAGTGCAGCTCTTGAAACATTAGCCATTATTGCTTATAAGCAACCAATTACAAGATTAGAAGTGGAAAGCATCCGTGGAGTTCAATGTAGTGGAGCGATTCAAAAATTATTGTTAAGAGATTTAATTGAAGAAGCTGGTCGAATGGATAGTCCAGGTCGTCCAAAATTATATCGTACGACCACTTATTTTATGGATTATTTTGGATTAGAAACATTGGATCAATTACCAGATGTTGAATCATTACTAGAATTAAATCAAGAAGAAAGTAAGCAATTATTTAAAAATAATGAAGACTTGTTTGCAGAATTAGAACAACAGCATCAAGAGGAAGAAACCATTTCGTAAGGGAAGAAGGAGATCTAGTGGAAAGATTACAAAAAGTCATGGCACATGCCGGAATTGCATCTCGTAGAAAATGTGAAGCTTTAATTGAAGAAGGTCGTGTTAAAGTAAATGGCACAGTTGTGAGAGAATTAGGATATAAAGTATCTCAATCAGATAAAATTGAAGTAGATGGCATTCCGATTTATAAAGAAGAGCCTGTATACTTTATGTTTTATAAACCAAAATCTGTATTATCCAGTGTAACAGATGATAGAGGACGTACGGTTATTAGTGATTATTTTAAAGATGTTCCTCAACGTGTCTATCCAGTAGGAAGATTAGACTATGATACAACAGGATTAATTTTATTAACGAATGATGGAGAATTTGCGAATTTAATGACGCATCCAAAACATCATGTTGAAAAGAAATATATTGCTAAAGTAAAAGGTGTTCCAACACCACGACATATGAGACAATTAGAACGTGGGATTTGGATTGATGGCAAGAAAACTTCTAAAGCAGTTGCCAGAATTTTATCCGTTGATACGGGAAAAAATACAGGGATTGTTTCTTTAACAATTCATGAAGGTTGGAATCACCAAGTAAAGAAAATGTTTGAAGCGGTAGAATTACCCGTTCAAAAATTAAAACGAGAAGAATTCGGATTTTTAACATTAGAAAATTTAAGACCGGGAGATTATCGTGAACTTCGAGCTTTTGAAGTTCAAAAGTTGATTCGTTTAGCAAAAAATGAGATTTAATTGACTTTTCTGAAGTAGTTATGAATGCCTGTAGCCAGTATTTGCTGGTTATGGGCTAACTACTAGGTAAAGTCATTTTTTGTTTTTCATACTAATCAATCCCTGAATTATGTTATAATGATTTTGAGGAATTTTCACTGAAATGAGGAAAAATATGACGATTACAATTCAAACGACATCACAAGAAGAGACAATGAAAATAGGAGAATTATTAGCAAAAGATGCTTTTTCTAACAGTACCATCATTTTGTCTGGAGATTTAGGAGCTGGTAAAACAACTTTTACAAAAGGATTTGCTTTAGGATTAGACATTACACGTGTCATTAAAAGTCCAACCTATACTTTAATACGTGAGTATACTAAAGGACGCTTGCCTTTATTTCATATGGATATGTATCGTATTGAAGAAAGTGGAGGAGCAAGTGAAATTGGTTTAGAGGAGTATTTTCATCGTGAAGGTGTCGTAATGATTGAATGGGCAAATTTTATTGAAGAAGAATTACCTATGAATCGCTTGATTATTTCTATTGAACAAACTTCTCTATCTACTCGTACGATTACACTTGAAGCTATAGGAGAAGAATACGAAAAATGGTTGAATCAATTTGAGAGTGGGTGGACAAATGAAAGAGAAAGTTGAATTAGAAATTGAAGTTGTGTCTGTTGAAGATGCAGAGTCTTTGATCGAATATACGAAAAAAGTTGGAAAAGAAACGGATTTTTTAAGTTTTGGTGAAGAGGGATTAGAGTTAAGTATCCAACAAGAAGAATTATATATTCAGTCTGTTTTAGAAAGTGATAATCAAATGATGCTACTAGCAAAATTAGGACAAGAAATTATTGCAGTCGCGTCAATTGGAGGAAATTCTAAAGAAAAATTTCAACATGTTGGTGAATTAGGCATTAGTATTTTGAAAGAATATTGGGGACAAGGTTTAGGAAGTGCCTTAATGGAAGAATTACTTTCATGGGCAAAAGACTATTCACCTCTTGAAAAAATTAAATTAGCAGTCGTTAAAGAAAATGTTGCAGCGATTGCTTTATATAAAAAGTTTGGATTTGAAGTAGTAGCGATTGAAGAAAAAGAAATGAAAGTAAATGGTCAATATTATGATGTTATTCAAATGGCCTATTTCGTAGAAAAGGGGTAATACATGAAAGTCGGAATTATTGCAGCGATGGAAGAGGAAAAACGTCTTCTATCTGAAGAAATGATAATTGAACAGGAAGTAAAAATTGCTGGATGGACATTTTTAGAAGGAAGTTTAAATGGCGTATCGATTGTACTAGTGCAATCTGGAATTGGTAAAGTAATGTCGAGTGTAACAGCTGCTTTATTAATTCATCATTTTAATGTGACACTAGTCATTAATACAGGATCAGCGGGTGGATTTGGAACAGAAATGAATATTGGAGATATTGTTGTTGCTACAGAATTAGCGTATAGTGATGCAGATGTAACAGCCTTTCAATATGAATATGGACAAATGCCAGGAATGCCTGCACGTTTCCAAGCTCAAGTGATTGAAGATGACGTGATTGAAGAAATTCAGTCTGAATTAAATTTATCTGTATTTAAAGGATTAGTCGTTTCAGCAGATAGTTTTATTCATCGTGAAGATCAACGTTTATTTATTTTAAAACATTTCCCAGATGTTTTAGCAACAGAGATGGAAGGAGCTTCTATTGCGCAAGCTTGTTATGCATTACAAATTCCAGTGATTGTTGTCAGAGCAATTTCGGATATGCCTGAAAAAGGAACATCAGCCGTTGATTTTGATACATTTATTGTGGAAGCAGGTCGTAAATCAGCATTGATTGTTCATCAATTATTACATCATTTAAAAGAAGATTAATGATTAGGGGGAGTTCTCGTGTTAAATATCGGAGTAGTTGGGATTGGTGCGATTGCACAAAAAGCTTATTTACCTGTGATGCGTTCAATTGGTAATGTGAAATGGTATATGTGTACGAGAAATGTTGAAGTTTTACAACGAGAATCAAAATTATTAGGACGTTGTATTCCATGTAGTAATGTCGAAGAATTATTACAGTTTGATTTAGATGGGGTCATGATTCATGTCTCAACGGATGCTCATGTTGAAGTAGCTAAGCAATTTCTAGAAAAAGGAATTCCAGTATATTTAGATAAACCAATTGCTCCTAGTTATGAAGAAACACTTGAATTGTACCGATTAGCAAAAACAAATCAAACTTTTTTAACAGCAGGATTTAATCGACGTTTTGCTCCAAAAGTAGTGGAATTAAAAAATGTAACTCATAAGAAGAGAATTATAACAGAAAAAAATTGTACAATACCAAGTTTTGATAATCGAACTCGCATTTTTGATATTTTTATTCACCCATTAGATACAGCATTATTTTTAATGGATGAAAAACCAATGCGAGGATCATTCTATTATAAGAAAAATCGTGGTGTGATTGAACAATGTACGATTTATTTAGAAAATGAAGAACAATCCGCCATTGTGATGATGAATACAGAATCTGGAGCGACTCTTGAAAGAATTGAAGTTCAATCAGATACAGGTACTTTTTCATTACAAAATTTAACAGACTTAACGATCTATCAAGGTGGAGAAGAAATTAAAGATCATTTTTCATCATGGGATTCTACTTTATATAAGAGAGGATTTGAGAGTATTGTTCATTCTTTTATTATTGCTGTTCAAACTAATGGAGAAAATCCAGTTTCTCCTATTTCAAGCCTATTAAGTCATTTTATTTGCGAAAGATTAGCACATGCAAAAGCATCTGAAGGCTTTTTATCATTTGACGTAGAAACTGATGAATAGTATCATGAAAAAGATATTGCATAAATAGGAGAGAAGAAGATGAAAGAATGGTGGAAAGAGCAATTTCCAGAAGTGAAAGTATGCTTCCATGAACCTTTAAAAAAATATACTTATACAAAAACAGGTGGAGAAGCTGAATGTTTAATTTTCCCAAAAGATAAACATGAAACTGCAAAAATTATTAAAGCTTTACAAGAAAAACAAATACCCATTACAGTATTAGGAAATGCCAGCAATGTCATTGTTAGAGATGGTGGCATAAAAGGAGCAGTTATTTTATTAAATGAAATGACTGCTATAAAAGTCATGGGGAATAAAATTTTAGCAGAAGCTGGTGTGTCTTTAATTGAAGTGACAAAATGCGCACTAGAACAATCTTTAACAGGATTAGAATTTGCATGTGGTATCCCTGGAAGTGTCGGTGGAGCCATGTATATGAATGCAGGTGCCTATGGTGGTGAAGTTTGCGAAGTGGTTGAATATGTGGATGTTGTAACTCGTACAGGTGAAACCAAACGTCTAACAAATGAAGAATTAGAGTTTTCGTATCGTCATAGTGTTTTACAAGAAAGTGGAGATTTAGTGATTGATGTCTGCTTTAATCTAAGTCCAGGGCAAAAAGACACGATTCAAGCTAAAATGGAGGAATTAACTCATTTACGTGAAAGTAAACAGCCATTAGAATATCCTTCTTGTGGCAGTGTATTTAAACGTCCAGAAGGTCATTTTACTGGGAAATTAATCCAAGATGCAGGACTTCAAGGATTCCAAATTGGTGGAGCTCAAGTGTCTAAAAAACATGCAGGATTTATTGTAAACATTGACAATGCAACAGCTACAGATTATTTAGCGGTGATTCAACATGTTCAAGAAGTAGTGTTCGAACAATTCCAAGTATCACTTGAACCAGAAGTAAAAATTATTGGTGAAGAGTCAAAATAGAGGAGAAAAATGATGAAAGAGAATAAATTCATAAAAACTGGTCTTCTTCATGTTATTTCATTAATTGTTTTGGTTTTAAGTTATCACTATGTAGGGGTTACAGTGCCAATTTTTACTGGAGTGGATATTAACTTCTTTTATATTTTATTAGCAATTGTGGCTGGTTTAGCTGGTTCGTTATTTGCTGCAATTGTTGGTGTTGCAACGATTATTATTGATTTATTATTAGGGACGACAGAGCAGTGGATTGCAATTGCGATTTCTGTTGGGATGCTTGGATATGTTTTTGGTTTAGGTATTCGTCGTAAGTCATTTTTAGCGGGTACTTTTTCTCGTCATGATGCTTTGCGTTTTAATGTGATTCAAGTGGTCGCAAATGTGATTATTTTTGGTTTGATTTTACCGACATTAGAGGTCTTTTTCTATCAAGCTTCTACTGCAGTTGTTTTTATTAATGGTTGGATGTTTAGTATGATAAATTCAATTCTGATTGCTATTTTCGCAACAGCTTTGTTTAAATGGATTGCGAATCGTGTGAAAAATAAATAAAGAATACTTTTAAAGTAATTCTAAGTAAATAAAGAATACAAAAAATATTTCCTGATTTAGCTAGGACGCCAGCAGCTTCGCTTCGCGAATCTCATGGCTAAAATTTGAGCCTAAGGTCTCAAATTTTCCAATAGTGACAAAAATACTTCCCAGTGTTTCTGTCACTCGAGCTAAAAAGGAAATATTTTTTGTATTCTTTATTTTATTACGTAGCAGACATTTTGTAGCAAAAGTAATAGGAACGGTACTAGCGTTTATATCACAAAGGAGAATTTTCGATAAAGGAAGAAATTTTATCAACGAGACGTTTAAGTCAATAGGGACTACCAAATCAAAATTTATTTCTTTATTCTACGCCAAAACTTTCCTTCAACATATTGTTAAAAAGTTATCATATTAGTAAAATAATCGTATACATAGATAGATAAATAAAAGGGGGAAACTATCATGAATCGTTTGCAAAAAATTTGTTTAGCTATTATTTGGAATCTTGGAACTTTTGCAGGTTGTGTGCTAAGTTCATTTGATTATCGTTTTATAATCTTTTTCCTAATTACATTAATCACTACACCTCTTGTTATTAAGTTGTTAGAAAAATTTATTCAAAAAAATTTTGTAGAATAACTTCAAAATAATTTAATTGTCTTACCACATCAAAAATTGATTTCTATTTTTGTAAGATGCATAAGAACGTAACATAAGAAAACTAAATAACTAAAATAAAGAAATAAAAAATAATTTTTTTATAGCTGAGGTGATAGAATTGCTGAATAGCGATTCTATTACAAGGAAAATTTGAGACTTTAGGCTCAAATTTTAGGCATGAGACCGCAAGGGCTGCTGGCGTCCTAGCTATACGAAAAATTATTTTTTATTTCTTTATTCTACGTCTAAACCTTTTTTTCTTGCTTATTGTTAAAAATCGTGTTTGAATAAAAGACAAGCACATTCAATTTAGAAATGGAGGTCATTTCATGACAAAAGAATTTAACAGTTTTACACTCGTAGAACAAAAACCATTACCAGATATCCGTTGCGATTATTATTTATACAAACATGACAAAACAGGTGCTCAAGTCATGTACTTAAAAACAGACGATGACAATAAAGCATTCTCTATCGCATTCCGTACACCACCATATGACGACAACGGAATTGCTCACATTATCGAACACTCCGTATTAAACGGATCAAAAAAATACCCAACCAAAGAACCATTCGTAGAACTATTAAAAGGTTCACTACAAACATTTTTAAATGCATGGACATTTTCTGATAAAACAATGTATCCAGTAGCTTCAAGAAATCAAAAAGATTTTGAGAATTTAATGGACGTTTATTTAGATGCAGTATTTTATCCAAATCTTTTATCAAACCCACAAATTTTAATGCAAGAAGGATGGCATTATCATTTAGAAAATAAAGAAGATGAATTAACTTATAAGGGCGTTGTATATAACGAAATGAAGGGAGCATTTTCTCAACCAGAATCAGAATTAAACCGTCTAGTGGAACCAACTTTATTCCCTGATACATTTTATAAACACGTTTCTGGAGGAATGCCAGCTTCAATTCCAACACTAACTCAAGAAAAATTCATTGATTTCCATCAAACATACTATCACCCAAGTAATGCTCGAGTAACCTTATATGGAAATTTAGATTTAGAAAAAGCAATGGAACAATTATCAGAATACTTTGATGATTTTGAAGCAAAAGAAGTTCCATTTGTAGGATACCAACAAGAACCATTTACAAGTGTTAAAGAACTAACAAGTACGTATTCTGTTTCTAAAGGAGACTCAACAGAGAATAAAACATTGTTAGAATATGCCTGGGCTACAGGAACGAGTACAAATGGAGAAGAAGGTATTGCTTTAAGTATTTTAGATGAATTGCTATTAGGTAGTAATACTGCACCATTGAAGAAAGCATTATTAAAAGCGAATATTGGTAGTGATGTTATGGGTGGATATTCTGCTTATACGTATTCTCCAACATTTGAAGTTATTTTAAAAGATACAGATGCTGATAAGAAAGAACAATTTGTTCAAATTATTCAACAGGAATTACAACGACTAGTGAAAGAAGGCATTTCTAGAAAAGCCATTCAAGCTGCTTTAAATAAAACAGCTTTCCGTTATAAAGAATTAACAGCTTTGGAAGGTAGTACACCAAAAGGTGTGATGTATGGAATGAATGCTTTAACAAGTTGGTTATATGATGGAAGTCCATATGTATCATTTGAATACCAACAACATTTAGATGCCATTCAAGCTAAAGTTGAAGAAGGCTATTTCGAAAATATTATTCAAAAATATTTATTAGACAATACTCATGCTGCAATCATTACTCTAAAACCAGAACCAGGTTTATTAGAAGAAAAAGAAGCAGAATTAGCTAAAAAATTAGCAGAGTACAAAGCAAGTTTAAGTGAAGAAGAATTAGACCAATTAGTTGAAACGACACAAAAATTAATCGAAAGACAAGAATCTCCTGATAGTCCAGAAGACTTAGCAAAAATTCCGACTCTATCAATTAATGACATTCAAAAGAAAGCAACTCAATATCCATTAACAGTAGAAGAAGGAAATGAGACACCGACTTTCTTACATTATGAAGACTTTACAGCAGGTATTTCTTATGCGAAATATTTCTTTGATATGAGAGGGATTAAAACAGAAGAAATTCCAGTAGCTGCCTTTGTCACAGAATTATTAGGTGAAATTAGTACAGAACATTTTGCTGATGAAGATTTAAATACAGAGATGGATTTCTATACTGGTGGAATTTCAACAAATGCTTTTGTCATGACAGAAGATGTTGCGAAAAATATCTATTATCCATTCTTCACAGTATCAGGAAAAGCCTTATCTCAATATTTACCAAAATTAATTGAATTAGTGGAAGAAATTGTCTTCCGTTCAAACTTGGAAGATTATGATAAGATTAAAGAACTGTTATTAAATACAAAAGCGAATTTAGAAATGCATATGAATTATGCTTCACATACCATTGCCGTACGTCGATTAGATTCTTACTATTCAGAAGGTGCAAAATATGCTCAGGCATTAGAAGGTATTGATTACTATGATTATATTTCTGATCTAGTGAAACATTATGATGAAAGAAAAGAAAGCTTCAGTCAACAATTGATTGCTGTACTTCGTCAAATTTTAAATATTCATGGAGTGACTGCAACATTTGTTGGAAGTAAAGAAGATTTTGAACAATTTAAAACTTTATCTCAGTCGTTCTTCCAACACCTATCACAAGAAGTATTGACACCACAACCATTTACAACTCCTGTTGAAGTATTGAATGAAGGATTTAAAACTGCTCAAGAAATTCAATATGTTGCAAAAGGTTACAATCAAACATTACTAGGAGTGCCATTTGAAGGATCAAATGCATTCTTACAAACTGTTTTAGGGTTAGATTATTTATGGAATACCGTTCGTGTTAAAGGTGGAGCTTACGGTGGTATGAGTGTGATTGGTGGAAAAGGTGAAGTAGCCGCTGTGTCATACCGTGATCCAAACTTAGTAGAAACTCTAAAAACTTATGATGGACAAGTACAATATTTAGAAAATTACAATCCATCAAAAGAAGAATTTGAGAAAAACCTTATTGGAACATTTAGTAGTATTGATCGTCCATTATCTGCTAATCAAAAAGGAAATATTGCCTTTACTCGTTACTTTACTCATGTGAGTGATGAACTTGTTCAAAAAACTCGTGATGAAGTGTTAAATGTAACACCTGAAAAAGTTCGTTCATTTGCTCCAACAATGGAAAAAGTATTAGCTCAAAATGCCTTTGTAGTAGTAGGAAATGATGTGAAAATCGAACAAAATAAAGAAATTTTCAAAACAATTCGTTCGTTATTCAATGACTAATATTTTGAGATAATTTCATTTATCGTTAAAAGAGGAATTTTCTATTCAGTAGAAATTCCTCTTTTATTTGAAGATTTGTGAGGAATGATATTTTAGAATTTTGTTTGAGTTTTTATGCTTTTAATTATACAATGTCAAAGTGAGACTTTCAGTAAAGGAGAATTAGACTAGATGAAATTAAGAAATATTGCATTGTCATTGTCTGCATTGGTACTTTTATCTTTACCGACAGTTAATGCAAAAGAAGAAAATGCGAAAAAATTAACAGGATGGCAAACGATTAATGGACAACAATATTTTTATAAAGAAGATGGTACAAAAGCAACATCTTCATGGATTGATCGTTTCTATGTAAATAAAGAAGGAAAAAAAGTTGTTTCCGAATTCATTTATGATGAAAAATATAAAGCAACATTTTTCTTAAAAGCAGATGGCACATATGCCGAAAATCAATGGCTTGAAATTAATGGAAAATGGTATTATTTCAAAGCTGGTGGGTATATGGCTAAAAATCAATGGAAAGATCGTTATTATTTAAAAGATAATGGTCAGATGGCTATTAATGAATGGGTACATACACCACAAGCATTTTTTGCCAAAGCAGATGGTAGTTATGCCGAAAATCAATGGTTAGAAATTGGTGGGAAATGGTACTATTTTAAAGAATGGGGCTATATGGCTAAAAGCGAGTGGAAAGGAAATTATTACTTAACTCCTAATGGAGCAATGGCTAAACAAGAGTGGATTTATGATGATAAGTATAAGTCTTATTTCTATGCAAAAAAAGATGGGAAATATGCTGAAAAAGAATGGATCCAAGATGGAGGAAAATGGTATTACTTACTATCTGGTGGATATTTAGCAACTCGTCAATGGATTGGTGATTATTTTGTAAATGGCAGCGGTGCTATGATGGCAAAAGAATGGTTGTTTGATCCAAGTTATCAATCAATGTTCTATCTAAATGCTGATGGTCGTTATGCACGAAATGAATGGATTCAAATCGACGGAGATTGGTATTACTTCAAATCAAACGGTGCTAGAGCTGAAAGAGAATGGGTAGGTAATTATTATTTAGGTGACGCAGGTGTAATGGCTACAGGTGTCGTAACAGTTGGGGATACAAAATATACATTCTCTAATTCAGGAGCGATTGAAAAGCAAGAAAAGGCCAATATTGGTTGGGTTCAAAAAAATGGTCAACGTTATTTCTACAATAATCGATCTGAACAAGTGGGTGGAAGTAATACCAAGAAAGTCATTGATGTTAGTGAACATAATGGAAAAATTCAAAACTGGAGTCAAGTGATTCGTGATAACGGCATTGATGGAGTTATCGTTCGTTTAGGATATTATGCATATGATGAAGATAAACAATTAGCATATAATATTAAAGAATTGAATCGTCTAGGAATTCCTTATGGGGTATATTTATACACTTATGCGGAAAATGAATCAGATGCGGAACTAGAAGCGAAGCATACGATTAAATTAATGAAAAAATATCATATTCAACCAACATATCCAATTTATTATGATGTTGAAAACTGGGAGTATGTGAATAAAACAAAAGCTGCTCCTAAAGATACAAAAACTTGGGTGAAAATTGTCAATAAATATATGGATACGATGCATAAAGCTGGATATACAAATGTAAGAATTTACAGCTATAAACATTTATTACAAACACGTTTAAATCATCCAGATATTTTAAAATATGTAGACTGGGTAGCTGCTTATACAGATGCATTAGATTGGAATAATCCACATTATTCAGGCCCTAAAGGTTGGCAATATACTTCAGGTGAATACTTAAAAGGTATTAACGGCAGAGTAGACGTTAGCGTTTGGTATTAAAAAAAGAAATCCTAACTACCGAAAAAGGTGGTGTACTGCACCCCAAAAGTTAGACATAAAAATCTAACTTTTGGGGTGTTTTTTATGAAATTAACTTATGAAGATAAAATAGAAATCTATCAACTGAGAAAACAAGGTGAAAGCTTAAAGAATCTTTCAAAGAAATACGATATCTCCGATTCTAATATTAAATACTTAGTTCGATTGATTGATCAATATGGAATAGAAATTGTTAAAAAAGAAAAAAATCGTTACTATTCACCAAAACTAAAGCAGGAAATAATGAATAAAGTTCTTCTAGAAGGTCGTTCACAATTAAGTGTATGTATTGAGTATGCACTTCCGAATCGTGGCTTACTTTCGAATTGGCTAGCACAATATAAGAAAAATGGGTATACTATTGTTGAGAAAACAAGAGGGAGACCAAATTCAATGGGACGTAAGCCAAAGAAAAAATTAGAAGAAATGACAGAATTAGAACGTCTTGAATTAGAAAATCTATACTTAAAGGCGGAAATTGCTGTTCTAAAAAAGTTGAGGGAACTACGATTGAAGGAAGAAAAAGAGAAAGAAGAAAAACTGAAATTGTTCAAGAATTAATCAGTGAGTTTTCATTAGATATTCTTCTTAAGGTGATTAAATTAGCTCGTTCAACATACTATTATCATTTAAAACAAATCAACCAACCAGATAAGAATCAACAACTTAAAGATGAAATACAAGCCATTTTTACCGAACATAAGGGAAATTATGGTTACCGTAGAATTCATTTAGAATTAAGAAATCGTGGCTTTAAAGTGAATCATAAGAAGGTACAACGCTTGATGAAAGTGCTTGGTTTAATTGCCCGTATTCGTCGTAAACGCAAATATTATTCATACCAAGGAGATGTTGGAAAGAAATCAGATAATCTGATTCAACGTAATTTTGAAGGGACTAAACCAATGGAAAAATGTTACACAGATGTAACGGAGTTTTCCATTCCAAGTAGTGAACAGAAACTATATTTATCACCAGTCTTAGATGGATTTAACAGTGAAATTATTGCGTACAATCTTTCTCGTTCACCTAACTTACATCAACTAAAGGCAATGTTAAACGAGGCATTTACAGATGACAAATACGAAAATACTATTCTCCACAGTGACCAAGGTTGGCAATACCAGAATGATTCTTATCATAGATTTTTAGAAAGTAAAGATATAAAGCCGTCTATGTCACGTAAAGGAAACAGTGCAGATAACGGTATGATGGAATCTTTCTTTGGTATTTTGAAATCAGAAATGTTTTATGGATTTGAAAAGGAATTTAAGTCTCTTGATGAATTAGAAAAAGCGATAATTAATTATATTGATTATTACAACAACAAACGTATAAAAATCAAACTGAACGGACTGAGTCCTGTAAAATATAGAATGTTTCATTTAAACTCTTCTTGTAGTGCTTAGCTATTAAATTTATTTGAAAGTTATAGTAATATATCCAAGAAAAAAAGCGCCAAAAGATTTGGCGCGAACCCCCCTAGGGGGTTATTCATACTTTTTATGAATCAAAAAGAGACGACTTAAGTCGTCTCAAAAAAAGTCTAACTTTTTGGGGTCACTTCATTTATGATGGATTTTTTTACAGGCAAACTTCGAGACCTAGGCTCGAAATTTAGCCATGAGACACCAAAGGTGGCTGCTGGCGGCCTAGCCTACAAAAGGAATTTTTTCTTTTTGAATTTTATTTTACGCTAATCAGTCATTAAAAATATTTTTTATTTAAATTTCGCTAGGCTTTCTTGTGTTCTTATATTGAACAACAAAAATGACTAAAGCTAATAAAATTAAACTTGTAATAAACATTAAACTATATTTTCCAGCAAATGGTAATCGATCCATATTCGCAGAAAAAATTCTTGCCACGACTGTTGTAGAAATAGCCCCAGTAAACTGTTGTAAAGTATTGACGATACTATTTCCATCCGCTTGAACATCCTTGTCTAATTGCATTAAACAAAATGTAACATTACTTCCCATCACAAATCCATTTCCACTCATTAAAATAATATTCAATGCTAATAATGGAAGAATTGCTAACTGTTCAAAGAAGACACTAATGAATACTCCACCAATACTTGCTAAAATTAATCCTGTTAATAAAGGTTTCAACGGTCCTTTAACATCAAACCATTTACCTGAAACAGGAGCTAATAAAGCAACCATTGCTGCACCAGGGAACATAAATAATCCCGCAGTTGTCGCACTTTGATTCAAACCTAATTGTAGGTAATTTGGATAAACAAAGGATAAGCCTAATACTGTCGCTTGGAACGCTAATACTACATATAACATTCCATTGAAGGTATGATTTTTAAATGGTACAAAGGATAATAATGGATTTTTGCGATTGAAGTATTCAAATAATCCACCCGTTACTACTGCACTTAATAGCCATACAAGAGATAGATGTTCAATTGCCATTAATAAACAAGCTAAACAATTCGCTAAGAAGAAAAATGCTAACACATTAAATGGTGCTTTTTGAATACTTTTCTCTTTTGGAATCGCCCATAAACCAATCACTAAAGAAATGATCAAACATGGAATTAAAATCCAATAAATAAATCTCCATCCTAAAGCTGCTGAGACTAATCCACCAAAAGTTGGTCCAATAGGTGGTGCTAAAGCAGTTGTCATAGAACCTAATCCAATGACTGTACCATGCTGTTCAATTGGTACTTGAGTTAATACAATATGGAACATTAATGGCAACGCAATTCCAGTACCAACCCCTTGTAAAAATCTTCCAAATAATAGCATGATTAAATTTGGAGAAATACAATTGATTAAAACTCCTATAATAAAAATTAAATTCGAAGCTAAAAATAATTGTCTTGTTGTAAAATTACGTACTAAATACGCAGAAATAGGCACAACAATCGCAATGGCTAATAAATAACCTGTTGTAACCCATTGGATTCCAGATGAAGTTGTCTGAAACTCTTGCATTAATGTCGGAAATGTTACATTCATTGCCGTTTCAATTAATACACCACAGAAACTCATAATGGCTGTCGCAATTACTGCTGGCAATACATGCCATTTTTCATTATTCATTCATGTTACATCCTTTCAATTTATTGCTATACATTTCACTAAAAATCCATAGCCAAATATCTTACCATAATTCATTTATAAAAAGCCACTGAAAACTATTTCAGGTACAAAGAAAAAAGACCAGACAAAAGCCTGGTCATTTCTATTCATTCAATCATTATTTTTCTAATGCTTCCACTAATAATTCCACTTGTTTCTCTAATTCAGATTTATCTTCATCTGTTAGAGTTAAAACACCTGTTTGGAATCCTGCTCCGATATGAAGTCCCACTGTTTTTTCTAGTGGATTCATGCGCATTTTAGTGGCTAATTCTGTTAAAGCACGTAAAACATTTGCTCCACCAGAATGTCCAGCTGCACTACTGAATGCAATTAATTTGCTATCAATGTAAGCCGGAGGTGCATAAGAAGTAATATCTAATGAACGAGACATCCAGTCTAAACCATTTTTTAAACTTCCTGGTAAACTTCCGTTATATTCAGGAGATACAATCCAAACAGCTTGAGATGCTTCAAAATCTCCACGATACTCTTCTACAATAGCAGGAGCTGGAAATTCAATATCTTGACTGAAAAATGGTACATCTTTAAAACTAATTTGTTTTGTTTGATAGCCTTTTTCAACTAATTTTTCTTGTACATAATCAATAATAGTTTGGTTAAAAGATTCTTTTCTTAATGAACCATTAATGAATAATACTTGTTTTGACATTGCAAACTCTCCTTCTATTTATTAACGTTTTTTCTTTAATTTTTTCAATTTATTTTGTTTTTGACGACGAGCATATTGTTGCATAGCAATTTGACCTAATTTATTACGGCCTCCACCCATACCCAATTGTCCCATCATCGATTCCATTGCTTGCATATTTCCATTTGACATTTGATTCATCATTTTTTTAGACTCATTAAATTGTTTAATCAAACGGTTTACTTCTGCTAATGGACGAGCTGAACCTGCTGCAATTCTTTTACGTCTTGCTTGAGATAAAATATCTGGATTTTCACGTTCTGCTGGTGTCATTGATAAGACAATAGCTTTCATACGTGCTGTATCTTTTGGATCCACTTTTAAATCATTTAATCCTGGAATTTTATTTAACCCTGGAATCATCTTTAAGATATCTTCCAATGGTCCCATTTTGTTCACTTGATCTAATTGGTCAATAAAATCATTAAAGTCAAATGTATTAGCTTTAATTTTATCTGCCATTTCTTGAGCTTTTGCTTCATCAAAATCTTGTTGAGCTTTTTCAATTAAAGTCATGATATCGCCCATACCAAGAATACGAGAAGCCATACGTTCAGGATAGAAAATTTCGAAATCTTCTAATTTTTCTCCACGACCAGAGAATTTAATTGGTTTTCCTGTTACAGAACGAATTGATAGAGCTGCACCACCACGAGTGTCCCCGTCTAATTTTGTTAAAATAACCCCAGTAATATCTAAACGTTCATTAAATGTTTTAGCAACATTCACAGCATCTTGCCCTGTCATTGCATCGACAACTAATAAGATTTCATTTGGATTTGCAACAGCTTTAATATTTTGTAATTCTTCCATTAAAGCTTCATCGATATGTAAACGACCTGCCGTATCGATGATGACTAAATCACGACCTTCAATCGTTGCACGTTCAATCGCTTGTCTAGCAATCTCAACTGGATTGACATCTGTTCCTAATGAAAATACTGGATAATTTAATTGTTTTCCTAACGTTTGTAATTGATCAATAGCGGCTGGACGGTATACGTCGGCAGCTACTAATAATGGACGTTTGTTTTCATGTTTAGCTAAAAATGAAGCTAATTTACCAGCAGTTGTTGTTTTACCTGCCCCTTGTAAACCGACCATCATCACAACAGTAGGTGGTTTTGGTGAAAATTGGAATGGAGCTTGTTCTCCCCCCATTAATTCAGTTAGTTCTTCATTAACAATTTTTACAACTTGTTGTGCTGGAGATAAAGCTTCTAATACATTAGAGCCTAATGCACGTTCATTTACTTTTCGTACAAAATCTTTTACAACTTTGAAGTTCACGTCTGCTTCTAATAACGCTAAACGAACTTCACGCATCATTTGTTTTAAATCAGCTTCGGTAATTTTTCCTTTTTTTGTTACCGAACCCATCGCATTTTGCAAGCGATCTGATAATCCTTCAAATGCCATTTTCTCACTCCTCAATTAGGCTATTTATTCATTTCTTGTAAGTCTGTCATCAATTGTTGCAATTGATGATCATTTGGATAATGTTCTTTGATATGCTGTTCAATTCCATCATAGATAGCTTGTCTTTTATAAAAATCATTTACTAAATGTAATTCTTGTTCATAATCTTCTAATAATTGAGCAGATCGTCGAATATTATCATATACGGCTTGTCGACTAACCTCGAATTCTTCTGCAATTTCTCCAAGAGAATAATCTTCCCCGTAATATAATTCCATATATCCTAGTTGTTTTTCAGTCAAAAGTTTGCCATAAAATTCTAACAACAAATTCATCTGAGTTGTCTTTTCAATTTCCATTGCCATCCTCCTGTCCTTAAACTCACTTTCTAATTATAACAAAAACTAGCGTTTATGCCAATTGCAATGAAAATTAGAACTATTTTTCAGCTTCTAAAATTTCAGCTATTTTTTCAAAAGTATTTCCATTTCGAATCGTAATCATTTTATAAAAATTTTGCTTTAATAACTGTTTATGGTAAGTTGTTTTTAAATACTCAGCTTCATCGAATTTTCCCCAAAACACAGCATGATTTCCTATATGGACAATCTCATTATGAAAGTTTGCTTGGCTAAGAAACTCTAGTATTGAGCTTTTATCTAACTGATAAGAAAAAAATAATACATCTCTTCTTGCCAACTCTTCATTCCACCAGTCTGGTAAGTTTACTTTTTCTTTTAAATATTCTTCTTTCGTCAGTAAAGCAAAAGGAATTGAAAACTCATAATGACTTTCTAGCAAATCTTTGATTTTGCAAATACAAATATCAAGTGTATCAGTACTACTAAAAAATAAATTCCCACTATTAATATACGAATGAACATTTTGAAAATTTAATCCTTCTAATAATGTTTTCAGTTCACTCATTACTACTTTATTCTTACCACCAACATTTATTCCACGTAACAAAAGAATGTTTCTCACTCTATAGTCTCCTTCATTTAATAATTTCACTTTAATGATTATACGACAAAAATCAAATTGTTAGTATGAAATAATATCCTTTGTTTGATACCGTATCATACAAATACAATTTTTTAGTACCTTTTTGAATAACATAATTATAAACAAAACGCTTCTTCTCTAACAAATTCTCTATTTGATTTTGTTTTTCTTTTAATTCTTGATTCTTTTTACTTTCTGTATTTAGGATACTTCTAAGTTCTTTTTTATAAATCCCTTCAAGCTTTCTAATATCATCATTAAAGTTAACTTCACCCTCTATAGAAAAAGAGTAAATATCAAACCTGTCGTTGCCAAATCCTCTCTCACTTTTATACTCCAATTTTATATTTTGCACAGGAGACTCTAATTCAGAAAGCTCATTTCTATTGTTCTGAGCAAAATGACTAAACACAAAAATACAGGCACCTAATATCAATATAAGAATAATACTCTTTTTCATAACATACCCATCCCATTTTACACCTCTAAAAATAACTCTAAACTTTCCTTCTCTTACTATTATAACCTCATTACTGTTTATAAGAGTGATAATACAAACATTTTAACTAAATGTTAAAAAGCGTCAGACACTTATCTAACGCTTTTCATAGTTTTCGATTAATTTTTCAATTTCTTCTAGTGATTTTACAAAATGTATTTGATTTCTATCTTCCTTGCTTAATAGTTTTGTCGTTACCATATGATTGAAAAAAGCCTCTAAATGGTCATAATAACCTTGCATATTGTAGAAAATACAAATTCCATTCGTTTGACCGACTCTTACCCATGAAACAATTTCTGCTATTTCTTCTAATGTTCCTGGTCCTCCGGGAAGTGCAATATACGCTTCACTTAATTCAATCATCTTATTTTTACGTTCTGACATATTTTCAACGATATAAAGTTTTGTAATATCTTTTTTAGCAATTTCTCGCTCTACAAAAAATTGTGGCATTACACCAATAACTTCTCCACCCGATTTAATAACTGAGGTTGCAACCACTCCCATTAAGCCAGTATTTCCTCCACCGTATACAAGTGTGTGGTTCTTCTTTGCTATCCAGCTCCCTAGTTCTTCTGTTCTTTCATCAAAAGTTGAATCATTACTCTGACTAGCGGCACAATAAACTGCAATATTCATAAATTCTCCTTATAAAAAAGAGTCGTAAAATCTTACGACTCGATTATTATTATTTAAATGCTGCAATAATTTCTTCTGCAATATCTTTTGAACAGATAACCCCTGTAGTCTTTTTGTTTGGTACTAAGAAGTCTACTTCTTTTCCGTCTACTGTACTATAGTGTAAATCTAATTCTTTTGCAATTACCATACCAGCAGCAATATCCCATGGTGCTAATAATGTTGATACATAAGCAACAGATTTTCCTAATACTACTTGGATATGTTCAATTGAAGAAGCTCCATAAGTACGAGTTACCATTGCTTTACGAATCATAGTTGCTTCTTTTTCGTTTGCTTCTAATAACATAAATCCATTTACGTTAATAGAGCTATCACCAATACTATGAACTTCAGGTTTAGATAAACGACGTCCATTGCAATAAGCACCGTAATCTTTAATACCATAAACAAAACGATCACGCATTACATCATAAATGTAACCTAATAAACCAACGCCATCTTTATATAAAGCGACCATAATTCCAAAATCTTCTTGACGTTTTACAAAGTTTAATGTGCCATCAATTGGATCAATTAACCATACATATCCGTCCATTGAAGTTAATTCGTCACCGAATCCTTCTTCTCCCATAATTTTATGTGTTGGGAATTGTTCACGAATTTTTGAAATTAAAAATTGCTCGATTTCTTTATCAACATTCGTTACTAAGTCATTACGACTAGATTTTGTATCCACTGTAATTGATTCACCAAAGCTATGACGAATTTTATTTCCAGCCTCCATAATCCAATCATTGACTAATAAATGTGTTGCAAATAAATCCATAACTAACATCCTTTCTATTGTTCCATTTTAATTCTTTTTGAAGCATTTTTACTCATTTGAACGACACGGTATAAACTATATCCGGAAACCGATTCAAATTCTTTACCAAGTCTTTTTTCTTCACCAATACTTTTTACAATCGTTTTGAAATCTTTATATCGTTTAATAAATAATTCTGTTTCAATTCCACGTTCATAAGCATCTTCTACAGCATTCCATAATGAAATAACCGTTGACATCTCTTGGTGAGTCCAATCCAAGTTTAATGGATAACTATAATTTGCCAAATAAGTCCCTCCTCAAAAAAGTACACCACTTAGTATACACCTTTTTTATGAAAATAAAAAGGCTTATCCTTTCCTCTCCTAATCTAGAGAAATACGAATATTTTTCCATTTTCCTGATTTAAATCTAAATAAAATAATGAGCCAACGAATAAATTGGTCAATAAATACTGCATACCAAGCTCCTGCTAAGCCTAATCTAATCATATTTACAAAAATATATCCTAAACTAACACGGATAAGAATTGAACCTACAAAAATGGCAATCAATGGCCAAACGGTATCCCCTGCTCCTCTTAGTGCACCCGAAGTAATTAATTGATGACTTTGGAACGGTTGAACGAATGCCACAATCGTTAAGGCAATCATGGTATTTCGAATGATTTCAGGCTCTGTAGAATAAAATTCTGCCAAAGTTTTCGAACCGAAAAAGATAAACAGTGACATCCCGATTGCAATAACAAAACCTATTCGTTGACACATTCTAGTATACATTCTTGCTAATTGTTCATTTTTTGCTCCTAAAGATTGACCCATTAAAGTTGAAGCTGTAATCCCAAAGGCTTGGGCAGGTGAATAAGTTAGATTTAGAATATTTAATGAAATTTGATGAGCCGCATAAACATTTGTTCCCAATCCAGAAACAATATTTAAAAATGAAATAATTCCCACTCTTAATGCTAATTGTTCTAAAGCAGTCGGCAATCCAATTCGGATTAAATCTTTCATCATTTCAAATCGGAATTGAAATTTCTCCTTAAAATCCAAATATAAAACACTCTTTTTAGATAACACATACCGTAAGTTTAACGACATCGCAATGACATTACTCAAAGCTGTTGAAATAGCAGCTCCAGTTACTCCAAGCATTGGGAAACCAAATAAACCATAAATTAGCACAGCATTTCCAATAACATTTAAACTATTTGCAATTAGATTATTACGCATCGGAATTTTTGTTTCACCAATTCCACGTAAAGCTGCTGTCATCGTAAATGAAAAGGATTGGAAAATAAATCCTAGCATAATCACTCTAAAATAGGAGACTCCAACTTCAATAACAGAAGTATCGGCTCCTAAAAATGATAATATATTTGGCGCTAATACAATCATTAGCACAGAAATAGGAATGACAAATCCAAGCATTGCCAGTAACATCACGTGTTTTAAGACTAGACTTATATTTTTATACTTTTTTGCACCATAATATCGAGCAATAATCGCTGTTCCACCTACATTTAATGCTTGAACAAAACTTAATCCTAAAAATACAGGTTGATTCGTCATACCAACAGCAGAAACTGCTTGAGCTGCATGTACTGGAATACGACCAACCATCATCATATCGACCATTCCGAATAAAGATCCTAATAAAACTTCAATAAAAACAGGCCATACAATATGAAAAATATTCATTCTTAATTCTGTTTTATTAAACTTCTGATCTAAACCTTCTTCCATGCCATCTCTCCTTCTATAAAAAGTACTCTCTATTTTATACCTATTAGAATGGATACGCAACTCAAAATGCTATCGAAATACAAAAAAGACCGAGAAAACTCGGCCTTTCAAACAAAATATTATTAAATATGAATTGGCATACCTAATGCTAATTCAGCTGTATCCATAACTACTTCAGCTAATGATGGATGTGAGTGGATTGTTAATGCGATATCTTCTGCATTCATACCTGCTTCAACTGCTAAACCTAATTCCGCGATTAAGTCACTTGCATTTACCCCTGCTACTTGAGCACCTACAATTACGTTATCGTCTTTTGTTGTAATTAAACGAACGAAACCTTCAGTTGCATTTAATGAAATAGCACGACCGTTTCCTGCTAGAGGGAATTTAGATGCTTTCACTTTTAATCCAGCATCTTTTGCTTGTTGTTGAGTATAACCAACAGAAGCTAATTCTGGATCTGTGAACGCAACAGCCGGCATTGCACGATAGTCAACAGCAACTGGTTTACCTGAGATTGCTTCAGCAGCAACTTTACCTTCGTAACTTGCTTTATGCGCTAATGCTGCACCAGGAACGATATCTCCAATTGCAAAAATATTTTTAATATTTGTACGACCTTGGTTGTCTACTTTTACTAAACCACGTTCAGTCATTTCAACACCTACAACGTCTAATCCTAATTCATCTGTGTTTGGACGGCGTCCTACAGCAACCATTACATAATCAGCAACGATTGATTGTTCTTTACCATCTACTTCAAATTTAACAGTTACGCTATCACCATTATCAACAGCTTCTTTAGCCATTGCAGAAGTAATAACTGTAACACCTTTTTTAGCAAAATCATCTTCTACTAATTTCACCATATCTTTATCGAACATAGAAAGAATGCTTGGAGCACCTTCTAAAATTGTTACTTCAGAACCTAAGTTAGCATAAGCTCCACCTAATTCTGAACCGATAACTCCACCACCGATAACAACTAATTTTTTAGGAACATCTTTTAATCCTAAACCACCAGTTGAATCGATCACACGTCCACCAAATTTGAAACCTTTGATTTCAATTGGACGGCTACCAGTTGCAACAATTGCATGGTTGAATGAATATGTTTGAGCAGCATCTTCAGTAACAACACGTAATGTGTGGTCATCTACTAAGAAAGCTTCTCCACGAATAATTTCAACTTTATTTTTCTTTAATAAGTACTCAATACCAGAAGTTAATTTTTTAACAACTTGGTTATCTTTCCATTCTTGAGTTTTAGCAAAATCTAATACTACTTCTTTAGCAGTTACTCCGAAAACTTCAGAATGTTGAGCTTCTTGATAATGATGTCCTGCAGAAATTAATGCTTTAGATGGAATACATCCAACGTTTAAACACACACCACCAATATATTCTTTTTCAATAATCGCAACTTTTTGTCCTTCTTGAGCTGCACGAATTGCAGCAACATACCCACCAGGGCCAGCACCAATTACGACTGTATCTAGTTCAATAGCGAAATCGCCTACTACCATCTTTTTCACCTCTTAAAAGTTTTCAATAGTGATACGACGTAGACCAAACGGTTTACGTCGTACTACTAATTTATAATTAAGCTTCCATTAATAATAATTCTGGATCAGCTAATAAACGTTTCAATTCGTTCATTGCTTTTTGAGCAGTAGCTCCGTCCACGATACGGTGGTCGAAACTTAATGATAATTTCATATTACGTCCGATTACGATTTCATCGTTTTCGTTAATTACTGGTTCACGAACGATTGTACCTACACCTAAGATAGCTACTTCAGGGTAGTTAATAACTGGAGTGAACCAGCCGCCACCTACTGAACCAATATTTGAAATTGTAATTGTTCCATGTCCCATATCAGCTGCAGTTAATTTACCTTCGTGAGCTTTAGCTGCTAATGCATTAATTTCATCAGCAATTCCAAACATGCTCTTAGTATTTGCATCTTTAATGTTAGGAACGAATAATCCTAAATCTGTATCTGTCGCAATACCGATATTGATGTAGTTTTTGTAAACAATTTCTTGTGATGCATCATCAATTGAAGCATTTAATACTGGGAATTTCTTCATTGCTACTGCTAATGCTTTAACAACATATGGTAAGAATGTTAATTTAGTACCTTGTGCTGCAGCAACATCTTTGAATTTCTTACGGTGATCCCATAATTTAGAAACTTCAACTTGATCATGTAATGTTACGTGAGGAGCTGTATGTTTACTATTAACCATTGCTTTAGAGATTGCTTTACGCATTGGAGTTAATTTCACGCGTTCTTCACGTTCTGCTGAACCTACAAATGGTTTAGCTGGTTCTGCTTTAGCAGCTGGTGCTGATGGTGCCGCTGCTGGTGCTGTAGGTACTGCCGCTTGAGTTGCTGGTGCTGCTTCTACTGCTGGAGCAGCTGATGCAACTGGTGCGCCACCAAAGTTATCGATATCTTCACGAGTTACACGTCCACCTTTACCAGTTGGAACAACTGCTGTGATATCAACACCTTTTTCACGTGCGTATTGACGTACTGAAGGCATAGCTAATACTAATTTACCAGGATTGCTTGCTGCTGGAACTCCTGTTGGTTGTGCTGGTGCTGCAGCCGGTGCTGTAGGTGCTGCTGGAGCAGCTGATGCAACTGGTGCAACTCCTTCTGCTGCGATTTCAACAATAACATCTCCTACACGAGCTACTGTTCCTTCAGATACTAAAACTGCAGTAATTGTTCCACTTACTGGAGATGGAATTTCTTCTACAGATTTATCATTTTGTACTTCAAATAAAATGTCATCTTCTGCGATTGTGTCGCCTACTTTAACATCAATTTTTACGATTTCACCTTCTGCAATTCCTTCACCAATATCTGGTAATTTGAATTGGAATACACCTGCTGCTGGAGCCGCTGGTGCACTTGCTGCTGGACTAGCTGCTGGAGCTGCTTCTGCTGGACCAGAACCATCATCGATAACTACGATAATATCTCCTACACGAGCTACTGTTCCTTCTTGAACTTTAACTTCTAATACTTTACCACTTACTGGAGATGGAATTTCCTCTACAGATTTGTCGTTTTGTACTTCGAATAAAATATCATCTTCTTGGATTGTGTCACCGACTTTAATGTCGATTTTTACGATTTCGCCTTCTGCGATACCTTCACCGATATCAGGCATTTTAAATTGGAAAGCCATGCTTGTACATCCCTTCTTAATTTTTACTTAAATATTCTAAAGAGCAAATCACCTTTGAAGGGCTTTTTGCTCTTTAGTGAATGGTTTTACGAATTAAAAATTATAAGTTTCGCGAACTTTTGCTTCAATATCACTTGCATTTGGTAACCAGTCATTTTCTGCTTGACCAAATGGGAAAATTGTATCTGGTGCTGCAACACGTCCAATTGGTGCTTGTAAGTGTAAAATTGCACGTTCTGAAATTTCAGACATTACCATTGCGCCGATACCTGCTTGACGTTGAGCTTCTTGTACAACTACAACACGTCCAGTTTTTTGAACTGAAGCTAAAATTGTATCTAAGTCTAATGGAGAAACTGTACGTAAGTCGATAACTTCTACAGAAATTCCTTCTTTTTCTAAGTTTTCAGCTGCTTTAACTGATTCACGAACCATTGCTCCGTAAGTAATAATTGAAACATCTGTACCTTCACGAGTTACAGCTGCTTTTCCTAATGGAACTGTATAGCTTTCTTCTGGAACTTCTTCACGGAATGAACGGTATAATTTCATATGTTCTAAGTAAACAACTGGATCGTTGTCACGAATCGCTGAAATTAATAAACCTTTTGCATCATATGGGTTTGAAGGAATAACGACTTTCAAACCTGGTGATTGTGCTACTAAACCTTCTAAGTTATCTGAGTGTAATTCTGGTGTGTGAACCCCACCACCAAATGGTGAACGGAATACGATAGGCATTTGACGAGTTCCACCCATACGGTAACGGTAACGAGCTGCTTGAGCAACAACACTGTCCATTACTTCAAATACGAATCCAAAGAATTGGATTTCTGGAACTGGACGGTAACCTTCTAATGCTAAACCGATAGCTAAACCACCAATACCTGATTCTGCTAAAGGAGTATTAAATACACGGTCTTCTCCAAATTCATCTTGAAGTCCTTGAGTTGCACGGAAAACTCCTCCGTTTTTTCCAACGTCTTCACCGAAAATTAGGACATTTTCATCACGTTTTAATTCTAAAGCCAATGCATCCGTAATGGCTTGAATCATTGTCATTTGTGCCATAATTATTTATTCTCCTTTGCTTCAAAGTAATCAAGTTGTTCTTGGATAACGTTTGTTGGTTCTTCAAACATTGTCTTCAAGAAGAATGAAACTTTTTGTTTTGGTTGTTTATCAGCTTCTTTGATTGCTTCTTTAATTTCTTCTTTAGTTGCTTCAATAACTTCATTTTCTTTTTCTTCAGACCATAAGCCTTTAGCAGTTAAGTAGTTACGGAAACGAATTAATGGGTCTTTTTTAGCCCATGCATCTTGGATACCTTCTGGTTGATAACGAGTTGGATCATCCCCTGATAATGTATGAGGGCCATAACGGAAACAGATTGTTTCAATTAATACAGGACCATTTCCTGCAACTGCATATTCACGAGCTTTTTTAGTTACAGCATAAACTGCTAATGGGTCCATACCATCTACTTGAATACCTGGAATACCAGCAGCAACAGCTTTTTGTGCTAAAGTTGTAGCAGCTGTTTGTAATTCACGAGGAGTTGAGATAGCCCATCCATTATTTTGAATGAAGAAGATAGCAGGTGATTTGTATGCACCAGCATAGTTAATTCCTTCATAGAAGTCCCCTTGTGAAGATCCACCGTCACCTGTATAAGTAACAGCTACATTTTTCTTACCACGTTTTTGTAATCCTAATGCAACACCTGCTGCTTGAACATATTGTGCACCAATGATGATTTGTGGTGGTACTGCTTTTAATGATTCTGGGTACATATTACCTGCAACATGTCCACGAGACCATAAGAATGCTTGTGATAATGGTAAACCATGTTTCACTAATTGTGGTACATCACGGTAACCTGGTAATAATACGTCTTCTTTTTCAATTGCTTTAATTGAAGCTAATTGTGAAGCTTCTTGACCTGCTGTTGGAGCGTAGAAACCTAAACGTCCTTGACGGTTTAACGCTGTTGAACGTTCATGTAAAATACGTGACCATACCATATCAGTCATTAATTCGACTAATTCATCGTCAGATAAATCTGGTACTAAATCTGGATTTACAACTTTTCCTTCTTCATCTAATACTTGAACCATTTCAAAATTCAAGTTATCTGGTGTGAAAAGTGCATCGAGATCGAATTTTTTCTTCGTTGCCATACTTTTTGTTTCCCCTTTTCTTTAAGAAATTGTGCTTCATAACAAAAATGAAGAAACAGAATTTTATTTCTGTATCATTTCTATTATTTTCATATATTAATTTACCATGCTTTTTTTAGTTATGCAAGTAATTAAGTTCGAGTTTTAATTTTTATTTTTTGTGAATAGTATTACAAATAATTCTTTATAAATATAGTATTTATTTATCCTTTTTTGTGCAAGTTCTTTTTCAATTTTCATTTCAAATGAAAAAAATTGAAAAATATATCTTTTATTCTGTGTTATAAGGTGTTACTAAAACTGTACTAATATTATTAAAACAGTTTAACTTGCTCAAACAAATAATTCGTCTGTTCAAACTGAGAACTAGTAAGTCCAATTAAACGAATGGATTCATTATTATACTCTTCCATTAATAGGTGATAAGCTGCTAACGCTAATTTTTCTTTACTCTGGACATAGGTTTCTAATGTCTTGCTTCTTGTTTTAGTTTCAAAATCACTTTGTTTTAATTTAATCGTTAGGGTTTTAGTTGCCAATTTATTTTTCTTTAACCATTTTGATATCTGCTCAGCGAATTGTTCTATATATTTCTGTAGCACTTCTTCATCAGTTGTATCCTCTAATAAAGTTTCTTCTTTCCCGTAAGATTTTCTTTCACGATACAATGTTAATTGATCATTAGATTTCCCTCTTACTTGTCTGTAGAGTGCTTCTCCTTGCTTTCCAAAATGCTCAATTAAATATTCTTTCGAACAATTAAAAATATCTTCCCCATTGAACAAATTTTTCTGATGCAGTTTTTTTGTAGTTGCTTGGCCTACACCAAAAAATTTCTCAACAGGCAAGGTTTTAATAAATTCCGGAAATGATTCTTGATCAATCACGGTAATTCCTGCAGGTTTTCTTTGACCTGATGCAATTTTTGCTAGAAATTTATTAAAAGATACTCCTACAGAGCATGTTAAACCTACTTCTTTATAGATAGCTTCTTGTATTTCTCTTGCAATCATTGTTGCAGAAGTTTGATTTTTTGAATTCTCTGTAACATCTAAATATGCTTCATCAATTGACATCGGTTCTACTAAAGGTGTATATCGATGAAATATTTCTCGAATTTGTAAACTTAATTCTCGATATCGTTCAAAATTAGGAGGAACAATAATTGCTTTTGGACATAATCGTATGGCCTTACTGGTTGGCATTGCAGAACGGACTCCAAATGCTCTTGCTTCATAAGAGCAAGTTGCCACTACTCCACGTTGATTTACTTTCCCACCCACAATAATCGGTTTCCCTCTTAAATGTGGATGGTCTATTTGTTCAACTGAAGCAAAAAATGCATCCATATCAATATGTAAAATTTTGCGCATTTGTTTCCCCCTTCCATTTGTATTTCTAAACCATTCAAAAAGTGGCAGAACGTATGCTCTACCACTTTTCTATTATAATTCAACTTCACTATTTTCTGGTGTTACAATCGAACTTACTCCTGTAACATTGAAGTATTCTTCGCAACGTTGTTTTAAAGCTTCCATTGCAAGTGTTGCTCTTTCAGCTTGATCTTTTGTAACAGATTCCATTACAAGAACTGCATTCGTTGTTTCTTCTTGTAACATTGTTCTCTTCGCTTCTCTCCAGTTTAGACAACGACATACAGCTCCATCATCATCAAAGTGGCAAATTTCACCCTCTAATGCTGGTGAATCTTCTTCAGCACCTAATGGGAAGAAACTTTCTCCACCTTTTGCTTTACCTAATCGTAAATCCCCTTGGATTTTGTCTAAATCTTCTCCCCCTAATGGAACAGCATATTCAATAGAAATACTATTATAAATATCCACTAATGGAGTAATTAAACGGAATGTATGTCCTTGAGACACACGTTTTAACAATGCTTCAATAGAAGAACGAGTTCCTTTTTTTGTTTTGAACTTAGAATAGGCTTGTCTCCATTGTTGAATGACAAGATTATCACTAAATACCTCTTCTGTAAAATGAACTTGAGCTTTTTGGCATGCTTCTTGTAAAATCCCTTCAAAATAAGGGTCTTCCATTTCATCTACATAATTATTAATTCCTTTTAGCACTAAAACATTTACTTGACCTTCTGGAAATAATTCCCAAAATTCGGGCTCAACGATAAATTTTGCCATCTTCCATTCTCCTATTCTAGTTCTTCAAATCTCTGTTTCATTGTTGCATTATTTTTGACAAGTTTTTTAACCGTCAAATCACTTGCTTTATTATTTGCTAATCTTAAGTTGTTTTCAGATGATAACAAAGCATCTTTTGTTTTTTGTAAATGTGAAATTGTTTTATCAATTTCATCAATTGCTATTTTAAATTTCTTACTCGCTAATTCATAATTTTTAGAAAAAGCTGTTTTAAATGCCAGCAAATCTTCTTCAAAATGCGTAATATCTAATTGTTGCTCTTTCATTTGAGCTAATTCTTGTTTATATTTTAAAGAATTTAACGCTGCATTTCTTAATAGTGTAATAATCGGAATAAAGAATTGAGGTCTAACAACATACATTTTCTCATACACATAGCTGACATCCACAATTCCATTATTATAAAGTTCATTATCTGCTTCTAATAAAGAAACTAAAATTGCATATTCACAATTCTTCTCACGTCGATCTTTATCCAATTCTTTAAAGAAATGTTCGTTTTTCTTTTTCGTCGCTGTTTGATCATTTTCATTTTTCATCTCAAACATAATGGATAAAATTTCATTTCCAAAATCATCGTATTCTCGGTAAATATAATCGCCCTTACTTCCTGTTTTAGCATCATTATCTTTACCGAATTCAGCTCTTGGAAAAGCCGTCATTCTTAATTGATTAAATTGAATCTCACAATGTTGTTCTAAACTTTCACCGACCATTTTAGTCGATTGTTTTGCTTTAAAATCTTTATAGAAGGCAATCGTTTCGTCTTTTTGACGTAACTCTAGTTCATATTTTTCTTTTAATGCAGCTGCTTGAACTTCTTGTTCTTTTTCTTGCAAATGATTTTTCGCTTCTAAATCAGCAATAACACGGTCTTTTTCAGCAGATAACTGAGAAACTCGTAATGCTTCTTTTGTTTCTTGGGCGTCAATTTTGGCTTGAAGAGACTGAATGAGTTGTTCTTGCTGCGTAATTTTTTCTTGATATTGCTGCGTCAATTCTTGTTTTGAAACTACTTGTTCTTGTTGAAATTTAGATAATTCCAATTCTAGTTTCTGTTTCTCTTTTTCAACTTGAACTTCCATTTGTTGACTAGCTTGTTTAAGTTCTTGTTCTAATAGTGCAATTTGCTGTGTATAGTGTGCTAATTTCTCTTCAAAATGAGATTGAGCTTGTTGAGATTTTAATTGTTGTTCTGTTTCAAATTGTTTTTTCGCTAATTCTAATTGTTGATGAATTTCTTGTGTAAATTCTTGATTCCGGACTTGACTCACAATATCTGCATAAGAATGTTCATCAATTGTAAAAACTTTTTGACAGTGCGGACATTTAATTTCGTTCATACAACTCTCCCTCTTTTTTAAATAAAAATAGTCTTATTTATTAACAAATGTAATAATATCTTCAACACTAATTGATGAATCACAAACTACACGAGTTTCTCCACCTTTAGAAACTAATAAACCTGGTACTGTTGGAATACCATATTTTTGGCGGAATGATTGAATCTCATTTAGTTGTGTAACATCTTCACTATTTACAAAAATAGCTGGTTTATTTAAAGCTTGACGTGCTTCATTCATTTTTGGAGCAAAACGACGGCAATATGGACAAGTTGGACGTCCAATAAATAAAACTACTTCTTCTCCACTTGAAATTAAGCTTTCTACTTCTTTAATTGATTTTTTTTCAAATTTTTCTACTGCTTCAAAAAATTCTTGTGACATTGTTTTTTCTCCTTGTTTTGGATTAATATCCTTATATTTTTTTCTTAAATAAATTAATCTTGTGATAAATCCACCGAGCATTCCAATCGCTACTCCACCGATTAATTCTTGAATGATAATCCCTATTACAATACCAATTAAAATTGCTACTAACATGATGGCATTCAGGACATTTAATTCTTTTAATTTCTCTTTAGAATCCATTCTTTCACCTACACTTTATTCTACCACATTCACTTGGCACATTTTCATAGCTTCCAATGCTTGCTGATGACTTTGAGGGGTAACCCCTGCACATGAAGTAGAGTATACATTAATAGGTACTTCAGGAAAGTTTGCTTTTGCTAATAAGACGTTACTAATGACACAAATATCTGTACATAATCCTAAAAATGTAATAGAGCTAATGGAAGGAACTTCCTTCAATAATTCCATTAATTTTGTTGATCCAAAAGTAGGTTTTTCAACTCCAATAGCTTCTTTTTCCAGCAAAGCTTCTTGTACTGTTGTATCTAGTTGCCAACCTGGAGTTCCTTTGACACAGTGAACAACTGGTAATTTTTTCCCTTCTTCTGTTTCTAAATAATTTTCATGATGAGTATCCAATGTATAAAATACTTTACCTGAAAACTCTCTAATAGTTGTTGCTACATTAGGAACAATGGTTACTGCTTCTTTTGTCCCTAAGACTCCATCTACAAAATCTTTTTGCATATCAACTACTACTAAAATATCTGTCATGCTTCTTCCTCCAACAAATGATAGTATTCGTATAAATGACGGAATAAGAAATAATATCCACCAACAAGTACATAACTAATACTAATGACAAATAGTAATAATTCTTTAGACCACGCTGCCATTTCAAACGCTAATGCTCCTCCAAATAAGAAGAACAACATACTTAAACTATAAAAAATTATTTTTATTTTATCCTTACGATGACCTCTTAGACATCTACCAATTGCAAACCCTGTATCCGTTAAATAGCCAGTAAAATGAGATGTTCTTACAATCATCCCACGGTAATAAATAAACATACTATTTTGAACACCAACTGTAAAAGCTAATTGATAAATCCATATGGATTCTAAATCTAGCCAAAAGCTGATTCCTAATAATAGCCCTAATACAATTAACAATATGCCATATCGGTTTGCAAAACGGAAAACTTTCTCAGAAAAGATCATTCCGGAACAAACTCCGCCTAGTAAAAAACTAATGACAATAAATAGTAATGTAAGTGCGTGACTTGTTTCACCAGACATTGCATGGATTAATATTCCTGAGACATTCCCCGTCATATGAGTCGTAGGCTTTTCATACAATAATAATGTTGTAATATTTACAAATCCTGAAAGGGCACTTAGAAATCCAATCCATATTGCAAATAAAATTCCTTTTTGTTGATTCATCTCTTCCCCCTTAAAATTGTTGCATATAATATAGGAAAGCAATTCCCCAACAAATCATATTTACTACATAACAAATTGTAAAATAAATTCGGTGAGTTTTATGGTGGAAAATAAGCATTCCTAGTATTCCACCAAATCCCCCACCAAACATACCTAGGGTTAATAACCTTTTTTCAGGTATTCGCCATTTTTTTCGTCTAGCTGCCCTTTTATCCATTCCCATTAAAACGAATAATAAAAGATTCAACCCTAAAAAATAGTATAACAGTATTAATGGAATACTATTCAACTGGAACAGCCTCACAACTTGTTCCGTTTAATTGACCAATTTCAAAAATATATTGACCTGTTTTAGTCACTAAACATGGAACTCCTACCATTCCCCATTGTTTACGTCCTTCAAATTGTGGTTTATCATCTCTTAAACGAATAAATTCTTTCAAGTTTGCCATACTTGCAGTGATATCTACCTCACGATAGCTAATATTTTGTCTTTGTAACTCCTCTACAAATGCTTTAGTATCTGGACATAAGCTACTAAAATATAATACATGTTCTTCCATATTGAAAACTCCCTATCTTTCTATTATTTGTTGTAAAGCTTGTCTTGCTAATTGATCAGCCCCTCGGTTTTCCTTTTCAGGAATCCATTCTAAAAATAGTTGCGGGAAAATTTTTCGTTCTTCCTGAACTTTTTTTAAAATGTCTTGATAAGCAATTTGTTTCGTATAATTTTTTTCAATCGCCATCATTGCAAACTTCGAATCTGAATTCAAAAAAATCATTTCTTGATGCCATTCTTTTTCTTTTAGAATGATTAACGCACGATAAATCGCCCATAATTCTGCTTGATGATTATCCATTAGAAGTTCAGAATTTTCTTTAAACAAAAATTGTTGCTTTTGATACAAAATTTCTATTCCAATTCCAACTTTACCTGGATTTCCATTAACTGCAGCATCCGTTTTTACTCGAATCATTCCGATTCTAACACCCGAACTCCTGTAGCTTGCAAACCATGAGCACCACGCGCAACTTCAAATTCAACTATTTGTCCTTCTCTCAAAGTTTTAAATCCTTCAGTTAAAATCCCTGTAAAATGAACAAATACATCTTCATTTGTATCAGTGACCGAAATAAAACCATAGCCTTTTTCATTACTAAACCATTTTACGATTCCTTTTTTCATCATGAAAACCTCCAGCCTTTTCTATTCTCAGACAGCTTTTATCTCATTATATACGTTCTATTTCTTTTTTTAAAATAATAAGTTTCAACTATATATTTACTAGGCAAAAGAAACTTAACTCTATAGTATTCACTTGAATTCAAAATTACTACTATAGAGCAAATTCTCTATTGTGAAATATATATTTGAAAATCTTCGTATTGTTTTAGAAAAGTAGAATCATCATAAAATAAACTTTCCATCAAATCTTCTCTTCCTGAAAAATAATTCATCCATTCTTCAAATGAAGTTATATATTCTTCTTGAAACGGATGTAATCGAATGGTATCTTGCATCCATTTTTGAGTTAGTATCATAGCTTCTTCCATCGAAAAATGATTCATTAACTCATTTAACAACACTGACTCTTCTTTATATAATGTAGATTTCGAAATTGGAAAAATATTTTTACGATCAAGGATTTTTATTTCTCCATTCCATAATAATTGAATCGCATTAAGCGAACCAGAATCCAACCATTCATCTAATAAAATTGCTTTATCAAACATTGGGGTCTTTGGGTGAAGTAAAAATAACTGAATCACGAATTCTTTTTGAGGTAATGTGGAATCAATTAATACTTGTGTCATATAATGAATTTCTTCTATAGAAAAAATCTTATCTTTTTTCTGTAATTCATCCCCTATTTCTTGTAACTGATGAACTTTTTCTTGTTCAATTTTTAATTTATGATTCATCATTTTTAGTTGAAGATTGCTTATCACAGAATGCTCTATATATGATGAATGTTTTAAATAATCTTCCACTTCTTTGAAACGATTCATATGGATTAATGCTTCTAAATAAGCAGATAAATATTTTTCATCCTTTAATTCAAACTCTTCTACGAGCCAAATTATTTCATTCCAGTCTTGGCTACGACATAGTAAAGACCATAATTTATCTAATAGTTGTTTGGATTTTATTTTAATATATCCTTTTTCTAACCAATCAATGGCACCAATCAAATCGTCTTCTTTTTGGCATTGAGTTGCTTTTTGAATATAAAACTCTTCTTGATTTGGAAATTCAATTGTATTCCCCATCTTTTTCCTCCTCTTTAAAAGAAAAACAGACTAATCCAAGATTAGTCTGCATTAGCATCATCTGGTAAAAATTCAATAATATCTTTAAAATTCACGATGGTGCGGTCTTCACAAATATCTTTCATAACGGTCGTAGAAGATTCCCAGTCAATAATCACGACTGCACTATTGGAAAGTAACTTATAAATCACACCGTACATTTGTTGTTCTCTAAACGTAAAATGAATTCGATCTCCTACATCTGGGCGAATAGAATCTTTAACTCGTTTAATGACAACAAGAACTTCTTCATATGATATACCCAATATATGTGCAATACGAGATTTGCTAGTTCCTTTACGAAGTTCCGTTTCAACGATTCCTTGAACTTTTTTTGTCACTTTAAGTGCCATCTTTATCGCCTCTTCCCACGGGCCTTCCAAATCCAACACATCTACAATATTACTAGCTTTAGTATAGCATATAAATGAGAAAATGTCAGTTAAAAAGTCTTAAAAACATTGATATTATAGCATTTCTAAGAAATAAAGACGAATTTGTTAGGAAATATTTATAAATTCTCATATTTTAGTTGTTTTCTAAATTGTAGAATTTAAAAATTATTGATTAAACTTCCCTTTTTCCATAAGCGCACATTTCTAACAACGGGCATTCATGACATTTTGGTTTTCGAGCAATGCAGTGGTATCTTCCAAAGAAAATCATCCAGTGATGTGCTCTCGACCATAATTCTTTTGGAATTTTACGACATAATGTTTCTTCTACTTCTAATACAGTATCTTTTTGTCTACAAATTTGAAGACGTTTTGAGATTCTTTCAACGTGCGTATCTACTGCAAACGCTGGAATATTAAAAGCAACACTCATCACTACATTGGCAGTTTTTCTGCCTACACCTGCTAAACTCACTAATTCTTCCCTAGTACAGGGAACTTCGCCATTAAACCGTTCCATTAGTTGTTGAGCACAAAGACGAATATTTTTCGCCTTACTACGATACAATCCTAATGACTGAATACATTCAATCACTGATTCCTCACTAGCAGCCGCTAAATGAGCTGGAGTTGGAAATCTCTCAAATAATTTTGGAGTAACTTTATTCACACCAACATCTGTTGCTTGAGCACTTAAAATCGTTGCAATTAATAATTCAAACGCATTGCGATGATTTAGCTCACAATGCGCATCCGGAAATAAATCTCCCATTGTTTGAACTGCTTCAATCGTTTTTGTTTTTGATAACATAAGTTTCCTCCATTAATCCAACCAATTATCTAATGGCACTTGAGGAATTGGTGCTGTTTCTTTTTTTTTTGCTGTAAAATGTCCATTTCTTGTACGATTCTTATCTTGAATTACTTGTTGCACAGTTTTGAATCCTTTTCTTTGCCATGTTAGCAAGATTTTATCCATATACTTCAATGTAAATACTTGGTTTAAAACAGCTTCTTTTAAAGCTGCTAAAATTAAATCATAAGAATATTCATCTTTATCAATCCAACTTTTAATCATTTGAATTTCATAGGAACTAATCGGTCTACCAAATTCTTTTTCAATGACAAAAATTAAATTTGGATTATCATTCTCAGACTTTTTAGCCATTTCTTGTCGATGTAAAATTTCTAATTGTTGAAATAAAGGCGCTAAACTATAATACTCTTCTCTTTTTCCTTCTTCATTTTCTTTTTGGGTTACTGATAATACTTGTCTATCTAATAAATGCTGAATAATTTGAAATAATGTATTCTCTGAAATCGAAAATACATCACAAATTTCTTCTACATTCAACGGAAAATATTCTGAAGTTGTATGTTGTAACCACCAAGAGAGCATTAAGCATTCTTGAGCCGTTAATTGTAATTTTTGATAATATCGGATGAATGGATTTGGAACGGTCGTTCCTCCTTGATACATCCAAAATTGTTGAAATGTTTGTTCCAAAATTTTCACCTCTTTTTCTGACATAAAAACCGATTTCTAGAAATTCTAAAAATCGGTTTGAAATTGTCTATTTTATGGGAAAATACGGTTTAATAAACGTGGGAATGGAATTGCTTCACGAATATGTTTCGTACCTGCAACGAATGTTACCATTCTTTCTAATCCTAGTCCGAATCCAGCATGAGGAACTGAACCATATTTTCTTAAATCTAAATAGAATGCATAATCATCTGGATTTAAGCCATTCTCTTTAATTTTTTCATATAATTTATCGTAGTCCACTTCACGCTCTGAACCACCAATAATTTCTCCATATCCTTCTGGAGCTAATAAGTCTGCACATAAAACACGGCTCTCATTACCAGGTACTGGCTTCATGTAGAATGCTTTAATATCTGCAGGATAATTCATCACAAATGTTGGCACTCCAAAATGGTTAGAAATCCAAGTTTCGTGTGGAGAACCAAAATCATCGCCATGTTCTAAATGTTCATAATCTGTATCTTCATCTGCTTCATGAGCTTGTAATAAGTCAATCGCTTCATCATAAGAAATACGTTTAAATGGTTCGCTGACATATTTCTTCAATAATTCTACATCTCTTTCTAATGTTTCAAGAGCATGAGGAGCACGGTCTAAAACTCCTTGAATTAATGCTTTTACATAAGCTTCTTGTAAATCTAATGATTCGTCATGAGTCACAAATGGATATTCAGCATCCATCATCCAGAATTCTGTTAAGTGACGACGAGTTTTTGATTTTTCAGCACGGAATACTGGACCAAAGTCAAATACAGGACCGAATGCCATTGCACCAGCTTCTAAGTATAATTGACCTGATTGAGATAAGAAGGCAGGATCTCCGAAATAATCTGTTTCAAACAATTCTGTCGTATTTTCTGCTGCATTTCCAGATAAAATTGGGCTATCAAATTTAATAAATCCATTTTGATCAAAGAATTCATATGAAGCATAAATAATAGCATTACGAATTTGCATAATGGCATGTTGTTTACTTGAACGTAACCATAAATGACGGTGATCCATTAAGAAGTCCGTACCATGTTCTTTTGGAGTAATTGGATATTCATGACTTTCACCAATCACTTCTAATCCAGTTACTAATAATTCATACCCTAATTTTGAACGAGTATCTTCTTGAACAACCCCTGTTACATAAACAGCTGTTTCTTGTGTTAATGATTTAGCAATTTCAAATACTTCTTCTGGAACATCGCTTTTTACAACAATCCCTTGGAAATAAGCTGCTCCATCACGTAATTGTAAGAAAGCAATTTTCCCACTTGAACGTTTATTGGCTACCCAAGCTCCAATTAGGACTGTTTGTCCAACATAATCTTTAGCTTGGTTCATTCTGATTTTTTTCAAAATAATCCCTCTTTCTACAAATAATTTCTAACAAATTGATTGATTCTTTGAGCGGCATTTTTTAGTTCTTCTTCACTACTTGCACAACTTAATCGCAAGTAACCAGTACAACCGAAGTTTTCACCTGATACAGTTGCCACTCCAACTTCTTCTAATAATTTTAATGCAAATGCATCTGAAGTTTCAACTCCAACTATTTTCATTGCTTCTTGAATATTAACAAATAGATAAAAGGCTCCACCTGGTTTCACACATGACATACCAGGAATTTCCTGAATGAGTGTATGAAATAAATCAATTCTCTTTTGGAATTGACGGCGCATCGCTTCTTTCTCTTCTTGTAAATCTTCTTGAAAAGCACGAATCGCTGCATATTGAACGACTGCAGCTGGATTACTCGTTGTATGACTTGTTAAATCATTCAATGCCCGAATCACTTCGATTGGACCAAAGGCATATCCTAATCTCCAACCTGTCATCGCAACAGACTTGGATAATCCATTAATGACTAATGTATTGTTTTGGATTTCCTCCGATAGACTTGCCACACTTACACTTGGCACATTATGCACTAATTCGTAATAAATCTCATCTGCGATAACAAATACTTGATGGTTTAATGCCCATTGACTAATTTCATATAATTCTTCTTTTGAATACGTTAATCCTGTTGGATTAGAAGGAGAATTTAAAATTAATACCTTCGTTTTATCTGTTAAAGCTTTTTCTAACAAATCAACCGTTACTTTAAAGGCATTCTCTTCACTTGTTTCTACAAAGACCGGTACACCTTGAGCTAATGTAATTTGCTCTGCATAACTGACCCAATAAGGAACTGGAACTAACACTTCTTCTCCTGGATCGATTAATGTTTGAAACGCAGAATATAAAGCAAACTTCGCTCCAGTAAAAACAGCTATTTGTTGTTTTGAAACTTTCACACCATCTTTTCTAAAATGAAAATCACAAATGGCTTGTCTTAATTCATCTAATCCTAAAGTAGGCGTATAATGATCGGTTTCATGTTTCAATAGAGATTCAATTGCCGCTTTTGTAATTTTTTCAGGAGTATTAAAATCAGGCTCACCAATTGATAAGCTAATAATATCTTTTCCTGATGCTTTTAATTCTCTTGCTTTTTGTGTCATCGCTAATGTTCCCGAAGGAAGTATTTTAGAGACACGTTCTGAGATTTTTACCATAATAACCTACCTCTAAATATTTTCAATATCTTTAATCCATTGTCCATTTTTGGCGGAAATATAATAATATCCAATACGTTGATTTTTTGTTCGATAATTGACTTCCCATACAGGCTCGTCTTTTATCATTCCCAATCTTGCTTCTAAAATCTCATCTGTGTGTTTCGCTTCTTTTGTAATTGAGCGTGCTTCTTGTTCATTAATAACAGCATCCTGTTGTAATACGGTTACTTCTTTTTTATCTGGAGAAACAATCGCATATAATTGTTGACCTTCTGTCGAAATTCCAGCTAATGAATAATAAGTTTCCTCTGTATTAAACCAATAAAAATCTGTAATTTTAGTGAACTGAACTTTTTGTGCAGCAATTTCTACTGCTAAATCTTTAGCCTTTAATTTTTCTGATTGGCTTAAATAAAAAATTCGAGCAGCTCCAAAAAATATTACTAAAAACGTGCAGACGAAAAGCAACATCGTACGTCTTCTCATGGATGCACAACCTTTTCTAATTTTTAAATTCAGATAGTTTTATTATACGATAAGCCAGTAAAAAGCACCAGTATTTTATAAAATATGATGAAAAAAGATAGCTTCCAAATGGGAAGCTATCCTAACTCTTATACACATTTATTTTTTTCAACAATTACTTGGCATTCACTTGTTCCTGACAATTCCTTATCTTCTGGAACTTCAACGCTTTTATCTGTAATCACATAATTCAATTTAGCACCTTTTTTAATAATGGAGTCAGCCATGATAATACTGTTTTTTACTACTGCTCCTTCTTCAATAATAACGTCACGGAAAATAATACTATTTTCAACCGTTCCATTAATACAAGAACCATCTCCTAAAAGTGAACTTTTTACATTAGAATGTTCCCCATAATGGGTAGGTACACTATCTTGAACTCTTGTTAAAATATCTGTTCCACTATCAAATACTGTAGTTAAAGTTTCTGGCTTTAATAAATCCTGATTGAAATCAAAATAATCCTTTACACTATTAATAACTTTTGAATATCCTTTTATTTCATAAGCATAAACATTTAAAGTATCCAAATTTTTAGAAATATAATCTCTTAAAATATCTTCCCATCCAAGAGTCATCCCTTTTTTAATAATGCCATTTAACAATTCTTTTGTCATGATATAAATTTTTACTTGAGTTGCACAAGTTTCATTTGAACCATTAAAATGATATAACGTTTCATACACTTTATAATCTTTATCAAAAATAATTTGAGATTCCCCAATTTCTGGTTTACGATAGTGATATGCTACTGTAATATCAGATCCAGTATCGACATGATATTGGAACATTTCTTTAAAATCAATTGTCCCAATAATATTTGTATCTGCTAAAATACAATACTCTTCTTTTAAATTTTCTGTATAAACCATTGTATTCACTAACGCTTCAATTTTATTTTGAGGAATACGAGTCGATAAATAGTTCGATAAAGGTGTTATTAATGTTAATCCACTATTTTTTCTATTTAAATCCCAATCTTTTCCCCAACCAACATGATCTCTTAATGATTTATAATTATGATTTGTTAAAATTCCGATATTGTCTATTCCTGCTTTTACTAAGGAAGATAACATAAAGTCTACTAAACGATATCTAGAACCGACTGGCAGAGAAGCTAAAGTTCTTGAACGAACTAATCCGTGTAAATCATCTTGTCTATAATTATCCGCAAATAAAATCGCAAAAGCTTTAATCATTTTAGCAACCTCCCGCTTTCTTCGGTTCAGTGACGACCTCATTGCGTCCAATAACCGTAATCATATCTTTTCCTAATTCAATTTTTTCATGACCAATAGATACGCCTGCTTTAACCACCGCTCCTTCGGCTACAATTGAGTGATATACACTAGCTCCTTTTTCAATCGTAGCATTTTGCATAATAATACTATCTTTTACAACAGCATCTTCTGCAATGACTACTCCTGAAGAAATAATGGAATCTTTTACTGTACCAAAAACTAAAGTTCCATCTGAAATCATAGATGATTGAACATCAGCATGTTCCCCTAAATATTGTGGAAGTCTTCCTTCATGACGATAATAAATTCTCCAAGTTTTATCATCGATATCAAAAGCTTCACGAGCTTTAATTAAATCCATATTAGCTTCCCATAAACTTTCAATGGTACCCACATCTTTCCAATAACCTTCAAATGGGAATGCATATATTTTCTTTTCTTCTTCAAGTAACATTGGAATGATATTTTTCCCAAAATCTTTTTCACTTTCAGGATTTGCTTCGTCACGAATTAAATATTCACGTAAAACTCTCCAATTAAATATATAAATCCCCATTGAAGCTTTTGTTGAAATTGGATTTTTTGGTTTTTCTAAAAACTCCACAATTCTTAGATCTTCATCTGTATTTAAAATCCCAAAACGATGAGCTTCTTCCATTGGAACATTAATATGTGCAATTGTTAAATCTGCCTCTTTTTCCTTATGGAATTCTAACATCTTGTTGTAATTCATTTTATAAATATGATCCCCAGATAAAATTAAGACATATTCAGGTTCATATTGTTCAATATACTTAATATTTTGGTAAATAGCATGTGCTGTTCCTTTATACCATTCCCCTGTTTTACCAGCAGTATACGGAGGTAAAATAGACAATCCTCCATCCATTCTATCTAAATCCCATGGTTGTCCATTTCCCATATATGAATTCAATTCTAATGGCTTGAATTGTGTTAAAACCCCAACTGTTGAAATTCCAGAATTTGCACAATTAGACAATGGAAAATCAATAATACGATACTTGCCACCATAAGGTACAGCCGGTTTAGCCATATCTTGAGTTAAAACTTGTAAACGAGTACCCTGTCCTCCTGCTAGTAACATTGCTACCATTTCTTTTTTTCTTGCCATATGTACATCCCCCACCTTATTATTTTATTCTTTCAAAGTACATTGTTGAAAAAGCTGGTATATCTATCTGAAGCGTATACGGAAATTCCCCACATTGTTGTTCAATTGTTTTTAACTGCTCAATTTGGATTCCTTGTCCTCCAAATTTATCTTCATCAGAGTTTAATACTAATTGATAACTACGTTCGTTATTAAATCCAATCCAATATTGATTCCAATTTACTCCAGAAAAATTAGAAATAACTAAAATTTCCTGCCCATTTTTTGCTTTTCTCGAAAAAGCAAAAATATTATGATCAGCATCATCAACTACATGCCATTCAAAACCATCCCAACCTCCATCTTGTTGCCAAAATGCTGGAGTTCTTTGATAAAAATGATTTAATTCTCTTACATAATCATGCGTTTTTTTATGAAGAGGATAATCTAATAAAAACCAATCTAATTCTCGTTTTTCATCCCATTCAATAAATTGCGGAATTTCAGTTCCCATAAATGTTAATTTCTTTCCTGGGTGTGCAAACATATACCCTAAAAATGTTTTAAAATTAGAAAATTTTTCTTCATAAGAAACTGGACTTTTATCTAATAATGATTTTTTTCCATGAACAACTTCATCATGAGAAATCGGTAAAATAAAGTTCTCTACAAATGCATAGCACATTGAAAATGTTAATTTATTATGGCATCCTTTACGATAAACTGGATTCGTTTCAATATAATCTAAACTATCATTCATCCATCCCATATTCCATTTAAAATGAAAACCAAGTCCACCGTCTTCCACTGGAGCTGAAATTTTAGGATATGCAGTTGCTTCTTCCGCAATCATCATTACACCTGGATAATTTTCTCTTACATATTGATTTAAAGTCTTGAAGAAATCTAAAACTTCCAAGTTTTCATTTCCACCATAAATATTTTTTGCTGCTAAACGCTCTGGACGATCGTAGTTTAAAAATAACATTGAACTAACAGCATCTACTCGTAATCCATCTAGATGGAATTCTTCAATCCAATAATTAGCACTAGAGAATAAGAACGAACAAACTTCACCTCGTCCGTAATCAAATACTCGTGTTCCCCAAGATTTATGTTCTTTTTTTCGTTCATCAGAGTATTCATAACAACACTGTCCATCAAATTCATATAATCCAAATTCATCTTTTGTAAAGTGACCTGGCACCCAATCTAATATAACCCCAATCCCATTTTGATGAGCTTTGTCAATTAAATATTTAAAATCATCTGGAGTTCCATAACGAGATGTCACTGCAAAATATCCTGTGACTTGATACCCCCATGAAGGATCGTATGGATACTCTGTAATAGGGAGAAGCTCTATATGCGTATAGTGCATTTGTTTTACATAGGGAACTAAAGTGTCTGCAATTTGTCTATAACTACAAAATCCACCATTATCTCCATGTTTCCATGAACCTAAATGAACTTCGTAAATATTCAGCGGTTGTTGATAAGGAATCGTTCTATTTTTAATCCAATTATCATCATTCCACATATAATTTTGATTTTCATATACTTTAGAAGCTGTTTCTGGACGTGTTTGTGTATGTCTTGCATAAGGATCTGACTTCCACAACATTCTTCCATCTGAAGCTTTAATAACATACTTATATGCGTCATATAAGTGAACATTTGGAACAATCCCTTCAAAAATTCCTTCATTCGTTATTCTTGTTAACTCATATGCCGTTGGATTCCACCCACAAAAATCTCCCGAAACAAATACTTGTTGTGCATGTGGGGCCCAAACTCTAAACGTACATTGATTTTCTTCAAGGAATGAACCTAAAAATTCATAGGCATGAAAATTTTTCCCTTCATGAAACAAATATTTGTCTAAAGTATGTTCCATACGCATACCTCCCTTCTTAAAATCAATACGTTTTACTTTTCACGATAAGCGTTTTCATTATTTTATACAATAAAAAACCTTTTAATCGTATTTTTCCGTTTACTTATGGTTTAATTATAGCATATCCTTGATTATTTTCGTATATTTTTTTCAATTTTTCTCAAAAAATATAAAGCGTTTTATTTTTTGTTCTGATAAAATATTTCTTTCACAAATAGTTTCTTTTTTTCGGATTTTATACTACAATTATATTGATAAAACAAATTTAGAAAGGATGATAAAACATGCTTAAATTTAATCCTCTTCAAGATAAACACCCTAAAGGTGCAGTCTCTTCTTCTCAAGATATTCTTTTTGAAGTATGGGTACACCAAGATTTTTATTTCAAACAAATTTCTTTAGTTTTATTGAACGATTTTACGCACGAAAAAATTAGTTATACATTAGAACCGACTACTATTCTAAGAGATCAATCTCGTAAATATATTGTGACTATTCCTCCATTAGAAACTGGATTATACTTCTATGATTTTGAAATTACTTTCGATGACTCTATCGGATATTTGAAAAAACATGAATTTAATGCTGTATTTACAATGGAAGAACAGTCTTATTCTTCATGGCAATTAACCGTTTATGATGCAGATTTCCAAACTCCAGATTGGATGAAAGGGAGTATTATGTATCAAATTTTCCCAGATCGATTTAAAAAGAGTCCACAATATACAGCAACTGTCGCTGCTAATGAAGATATTCGAGTAAGACATGACGATTGGAATGATATCCCTTATTCTTCCATTACTCATGAAAATTATCGAGCTCAAGATTTCTTTATGGGGAATTTAAAAGGAATTCAAGAAGAATTACTTTACTTCCAACAATTAAGAATTGATAGTATTTACTTAAATCCAGTTGTAGAAAGTCCTGAAAATCATCGCTACTCTACTTCTGATTACTTTAATGTAGATCCTTATTTAGGAACTGTTCAAGACTTTAAAGATTTATGTAAGGAATTTAAAGAAAAGGATATTCGTATTACATTAGATGGAGTATTTAGCCATACGGGTGCAGATAGTATTTATTTCAATCGTTATGGGCATTATGACAGTTTAGGAGCTTATCAATCTCAAGATTCTCCTTACTACCCTTGGTTTACATTTAATGAGTTTCCAAATGTATATCAATCATGGTGGGGATTTACAAATTTACCAACTGTTGTAAAAGAAAATAAGGAATATCAAGAATTTATGTTCCATCCTCAAAATGGAGTTATCCCTTATTGGCAACGTTTAGGAATTAGTGGATGGAGAATTGATGTTGCTGATGAATTCCCTGATTGTTTTATCGATCAACTAAGAAAATCTGCTAAACAAGAGGATCCTGATTGCTTCTTATTAGGAGAAGTCTGGGAAGATGCTACTACAAAATTCTCTTACAATACAAGAAGAAGATATTTCCTAGGAAAACAATTTGACAGTGTCATGAATTATCCATGGAGAGATGCGATTATTCGCTATGTCAAACAAAAAGATGCCCATCAGTTTTCTCTAGCTTTATTAGAATTACTAGAAAACTATCCAAAACCAGCATTAGATGTTTTAATGAACTTATTATCGAGTCATGATACAGAAAGAATTTTAACAGTATTAGCATTTGAAAATCCTGAAGAATTTCCTGTTGAAAAACGTCCAGATTATAAACTGACTGCTAGTGAATATCAATTGGCAAAAGATAGATTCTATATTGCATCCTTTATCCAATTTACTCTTCCTGGTGTTCCATGTATTTACTATGGAGATGAAATTGGTATGTATGGTTTTAGAGATCCGTATAATCGTCAAACTTTCAACCTTAAAAATAAAGATGATGAAGTTTTAGCTTTCTATCAAGAATTAACAAACTTCAGACATAAATATCAAAAAGATTTTAAAGCAGATTGTGACATCATTAAAGTAACAAACGGATGTATCGCTTATAAACGTGGCGATTTACTATGTATCATCAACTTAGATAATTCTGCTCATTTTATTGAAAACTATTCAGGAAATATTCGTTATCAAAAAGGAGAATTTTACACTACTCCTTACGGAATCGTAGTGGGACCAAATAGTTTTGGAGCCATCCAATTAGCTTAATTTTCATATTAAAAAAGAGAGTGAATAGATATACATTTTATATCCTATTCACTCTCTTATTTTTATCTTATCCACGAATGAGACTAAATAATGGAATTAACACAATAGGTAAAAACATTGCGGGTAAAAAATTCATAACTTTTATTTTGGTTAATTCTAATAAATTTAATCCTAATGCTACGAGTAATAATGAACCCACTGCAGACATCGCATAAACAATAGATTCACTTAAATACGGTGCTACAAATTGAGCGAGAACCATCATTCCACCTTCATACAAAAGAATGGCTAATGCGGATAACATGACTCCTGCTCCTTTTGTCGTCGTTAGTATAATAGAAGCAAATCCATCAATTAATGCTTTCGTTATTAAAATACCGTGATTATTTCTCAATCCTGCTTCAAGAGACCCCATTACCGCCATCGCTCCAACACAAAAAATCAATACAGCTGACACAAAACCTTCCGCCAATTGATTTTGGGACCCTTCTTTTGATAGTTTATCTTGAACCCACTCTGCAAATTTTCGAATATTCTCTTCTAATTGCATCATTTCTCCAAGATATCCTCCTAGTGAAATAGAAACAATTAACAAAATCATATCTTGATCTACTAAAGCTCCTTTTAATCCAATGATAAATATGATTAATGCAAGACCTTGCATAATATGAGAAGACATCTTTTCAGACATTCCTCGTTTTAAGAATAATCCAATCATTGTACCAATCACAATCGCAATAACATTTATGATTACACCCATTTGTTCAAGCTCCTTCTAGCAATACTGCTACAAGTATACCGCTATTAAACTAGAAAATCCATTAGAATTTAGCAATTCTAATGGATTCCTTATTTACTTTAAAGAATTAAACCCATTCTCCATTTTCATTTACATAGTATCCATCAGGAGTTTTTGTATTGACTAATAATTCACCTGATGCATCAACATAGTACCATTTACCATTAACTTCAAACCATTGGTTTTCTTTCATTGCCCCACTTTCTTCTAAGTAGAACCATTTTCCATTTAAGAACACCCAATCACTTTCCATCTTACCTGAGCCATTAAAGTAATACCATTTATTACCAATTTTTTCCCAAGTATTTCTTAAATATTTTCCTTCAGAATTTACATAGTACCAAGCATTAGATTTTTCATTGTGAATCCATTCTGACTTCGCCATGTATCCACCAGATTTTACATAGTAATCTCCAACCCATTTATTTTCAACATATTCTCCATTAGAATCAATAAAGAACCAACTTTGATAAGTCATATCATAAATCCATTGATTACTTACCTTTTGACCTTCTTCATTAATATAATGTTTACCATCAAAACCTTTCTTTTGAACAGGCGTTGATTGATTCGTAGTAGAAGCTGTTGAAGATTGATTATTTGAAGCAACATAAGTATTTGTATTTGTTGCTGGTGCAACTGTTGTTGTTTCAGCAGGTTCAGTTGGTTGAGCTGCAGCAGGTTGAAGACGATCTAATACTTCTTTCAATGGTGTCACATCGATAAATGGACTTGCTAGTGGTGTTTTAGTTTCAACAGCTTTTTGCATCTTAGCTTCTACATCTTTCATTAATTGGAAAACAGATTTTGCAACTGTAATTGATTTAGCAGTATATTCATCAGCATGTTCTTTTACATAATCATCAGATTTACCTGTATATTCATCAATTAATTGATTTTGGTAATCCATTAATAATGCTTCCATTTTTTCCCAATTTGAACGAATAGTCTTTCCAAATAATTCTGGATGATCCATTACCATTGTATCAATATTAGTAGCTACCCAATACCAAGAATTAGCATCATATTTGTTTCCTCTTACTTTATAAGCTTCAAATGTATCTTTAATACTACCAAAATATGGAACATATGGTGTATTACGTGAACGACCTAAACTTAACCACATTACTCCACCTAATGATTGTGGTAATTTTTGGTTAATTTGATAAACGTGTGGATCAATCACATTTTCATTTCCTGGAGCATAAGCATATTTTCCATAGTTTGGATCTGATGGGTCTGCTTGTTTTCTATACCCATCTGTCTTAGTATCATAACCTGGAACTTGGTCATCAGGTACTAATTCTCCGTTTAATGTTTCAAAACGGTTTCTTTGAACATTTAATCCATCGATTACCGTGAAATCTCTTCTTGAACTATCTTGTAAAAATTCATAACGTTTATCTTGGAATGTCACATTAGAAGATGGGTTTAATAATTTAATTCCTGCATACACACGTGAACGGTCACCACGTTCTAAAGGTGGCGCATAAGTAGCAGCTAAATCAATTTCCCCTTTACTTTCATCTCCGATAAATACTCCTGCTTTTTTAGCAGTTTCAATAATTCCTTTTGAAGCAATAATATTTTCTTTATCATTAATATTTACTTTACCTAAGAAATAAGTATTTGGGAATACAGAATATTTATCATCTGGATATTTAAATGCTACATACTCATGACCTGAATAAATTTCCATATACCATAATTCGTTTTTATCAGCAAAAACAATAATATTTCCTTCTGCAGACCCTTTTTCATCAATTTCTTTTGCTAATAATTGAGCTGCTTCTTTAGCTGTTTTTACACGTGGTAAAATTAAATCTGTTACAACCGCTTCAGTAACTCCAGTTTCAACTAATGGATCAATTGCAGGATATTCAACTTCATTTTCTGGTCCTTCCAACACTCGTCCATCTGCTGCTACTTTTGGAGCTTTCCCCCCCACCACTTCATTACGTGGTGTAGCCGTTACTGTTGCAGTCATTGAAACCCCATGTTCATTAAACCCATGTTCTGAAAAAATACCTTCTTTTGTATCTCTTGAATCATCCGCTACTACTGTATATTTATATTCATGTTTTAAATGAGGATAAACGGTTCCAGTTGATTTATCTAAGAGAACATCTCCTTCTTTATAATCCTTAGCAGGATTTACAAAGAAATTTTTATTATGAGTATGTTGTTGAGTTCCATCTTCGTGTGGATATGGATAATCTTCCGTACGTCCATACAAGAACGATCCATCTTTTGTTAGTCCTTTACCAATAATAAATGCAGAACAAGCTTCAACAGCTTGTTGAGATAACACAAGTCCAATTAGGACGGTAGATAATAATGCCTTACTAACTTTTTTATTCATAGCTATCCCCTCTTTTTAAAAGAATCTTTTATGGTTAAACGATGATTTAACCAACTGTAGAATACGCTTTCTTTGTTATAAAATCAATATTTTTCATTAATTTATAATAATTATAATGATTATATAAAAAAGAACCGAATCATATTCGGTTCTTTTTCGATTGCCACTATATGTATCTTCTACAAGTAGTTTGGCTATCAGTTTATCGACAAATTAAGCGTGTGGTTGTTCACTAGCTGACGTTGCAGGTTGTGAAGTAGGTGTTGTAGTAGCAGGTGCCACAGTTCCCTCTGCTTTATCAGTAACTACTGGTTTGACAGTTTCAGTTGGAGTACTTGCTTCACTAGCAGTTGCTTCTTCTGCTTTTGGAGTTGTTGTATTTTCAGAAGTTGTTTGATCTTTAGATTTTGGTGTTGCTAAATCTTTCTTCACTTCATCAGATAATTCTTCTCTGAAATCAGAAGTTGGAACTGAATCATCTTTATCTGCTTGCTCTAATGCCATTTCTGCAAATTCTTTCATCTCATCTAATTTACTCATTGATTCTTCATCATCTGGTTTTGCAATTGCTTTATACTTATCACCAACTCTTGTATCCACTTTTCCAGCTGGATTTTCATGAGCTTTTTTAATTTCTTTTGTAGCAAAATAAGATGGACTAATAATCGCTTCAGTTGTCCCTGTTTCACCAGGAATGAATTTTGCTTTCGATAATTTTGCAATTAAATCAGAAACTTTTTCTCTTAATTCAAACGGTAATGGTTTATCTTGAACATGTTGTGTTAAGAAGTATAAATACTTCATACCTTCAACTCCAAGACGTTTATTTGCATCTTGTAAAGCTTGTACATAATCTCTTACTGCTTCTAAAGCTTTCATATCTTTTGCTTCGATAGCTTTATTCGCTGCAGCTCTTAATTCATCTTTTGTAACATTGTAATCATTTAATTCCAATTCATTAATCATACGAATTACACTTTCGTGTAATGCGTTTAGAGCTTTCTCTTCTTTAGAAAGTTCTGGAGTTGTAACTGTTGATGCTTTTTCAATATATTTTTCATCAAATTGTTTTAATAACTCTAAATATCCTTGAGTTGAATTTCCTTTTTCATCTAAACGTTCTTTGATTTCACGTAAACTTGTAAGGATACGACTTAATTCAACCGGTTGAGTTTTATATTTTTCAGATGCTTTATTCGCTAATACTTCAATTTGACTCTCAACTGCTTTAGTATCTAAATCACCAGCAATATAAGTTGGTGTAATTTCTTTTAATTTATTCGCAACATATTTTTTAGCACCTTCAATATTTTGAATTCTTAGAGAGTGACTATGATCTCCATGCGGTACTTCAAATTTATCACCTAAAATTCGAATATCTTTTACAGAAATTCCCATACGTTTTGCTAAAGAAGCAATTTCTTGTGCGAATCTTAATTCAGGGTCAATTGATTCATCTGAACTTGGAACTTCAAAATTACGTAGCGGAATCGCCCAAGGATGAATATGAGTTTTATCTTGACCTTGTTCCATATTTTGGAAAGCGAACACTTTACCTACATATTTTCCATCTTTATAAGCAGATTCTAATTTAATCGTATCTCTTTCGACTCCATAGGCATAAGTAATATAGTCTAAATATTTTTGAACTTCTGGAGATTTTTCATTCAAATCTTTTTCGTTTGGAATTGTAGAACCATGATCTTCTGAAGTTGCTTCATTTTCGTGGTCGTGATGTTCACCTTCATGCTCATGTTTGTCTCCATCATGATCGTGATGTTCACCTTCGTGTTCATGTTTATCTCCGTCATGATCATGATGCTCACCTTCATGCTCATGTTTATCTCCATCATGATCATGGTGGTGATTATCTAAAATTGGTTTTCCATTTTTGTCTTTATAAACAAAATGGAAATGATTTCCATGACGAACGACATATCCTGATTCTGTTTCACTTTCAATATCTTCTTTTCTGAAAACAAATCCATCATTATCATGGTCGTGGTGTTCACCTTCGTGGTCATGCTTGTTACCATCATGATCGTGTTTATCTGCATCATGATGATGTTGTTCTGCAGTTGCTACTGAATTTCCTTGTTTGTCTTTATAAATAAAGTGGAAATGGTCTCCATGGCGAACGACATAACCTTCTGCAGTTTCACTAACAATATCTTTCTTGTCAAATACATAGCCATCATGGTCATGATCATGGTGCTCACCTTCGTGGTCATGTTTGTCTCCATCATGATGGTGGTGTTCACCTTCGTGATCGTGATGATCGCCATCATGGTCATGGTGATCCGTAGTTACTACTGGATTTCCTTGTTTATCTTTATAAATAAAATGGAAATGGTCTCCATGGCGAACGATATAGCCTGTTTCTGTTTCACTAACGACATCTTTTTTATCAAAAACATAGCCATCTTCAACTTCTTCATGGTGTTCATGAGCTACTGTAGTTGTAGCCATTGTTGTAGCAAGTGTTTGTTGGGCTTTATTTTTATAAATAAAGTGGAAATGGTCTCCATGGCGAACGACATAGCCCATTTCATTTTCTTCTACAATATCATTTGGATTAAAGACATATCCATCATCTGCAGAACTAAGAGATGTAGTTGCTGTCTTTTGTTCATAAATAGCATCTGCTGGTGGAGCTCCGTATACAAAATGGTAATGATCTCCATGTTTTTTTAAATAACCATTTTCAAATACTTCTCCCACAATTGTTTTTGGTTTATTATTTTTAATTTCTTCTGCAAGTTTTTCAAATTTAGTCATTTGTGCATTAGACACTGTTGTTTCTTCAACTTGTTGTTGAGAATTGTTATCTGTTTGCCCTTGAAATAATCCACAAGCTGCTGTGCTAAGTGCAATAACACTACTTAAGCTTGCCATCCAAAGTTGTTTTCTAGTCGGCTTCATATATATCTCCTTTTCAAATCGTAAATATTACGTTTTATAAAATAACCTTTTTTTTACCTTTTGTCAAGACTTATCTCTTATTTTTTATAAAAAAAGAGACGACATTTGTCGTCTCCTTATTACAATAATTATCTCCGTAGCATTAGCCATGAGATTCACTTGAGAAGCTACTAGCATTCATTACTACTTCAGAAAAGTCCATTTCTTATATGCACCCTTATTTTTACAGCGTTAAAAAGGATGGACTTATCACTGTAGCGTTAGTACTAGAAGCCACTGTGGCTTCTAGTACAGGAAACTTCGAGACCAAGGCTCGAAGTTTAGGCATGAGACCCGAAGGGGCTGCTGCCGTCCTTCGCTACTTTAGAGAAGTCCACTCTCAGTTACTCACTCATAAGCTTACGCACAAAATAGAAATGACTTTTCTCCGTAGCATGAGCACTAGAAACCATACTGGTTTCTAGTACTGGAAAACTCTAAGACGGTTTCACCGTCTTACTCATGACAGAAACAAAATTTG
>ERZ772999.62-NODE-62-length-71183-cov-6.169582_pt1 | contig 71183 bp, 62 predicted proteins | sample MGYA00511467_ERZ772999 | MGnify/ENA primary metagenome ERZ772999 (study PRJEB29015, sample SAMEA2738064) | human oral metagenome | biome: human oral; feature: human-associated habitat; material: saliva | place: China | collected 2218 ... | reverse complement strand
TATTTTTTTGCATGTTTTCTCCCCCTCCTGTATACTAGATAAAGATTATTTTTGAAAGGATGTTACTATGTTTACCATTTATGAACATGAACCTCTACATTTATTTAAAAATTATGAGAAAGCTTGTATAGATTTTCCAAATACAAAAATATATTTAGATGAAGTTTTATCTGCTTTTCCTGAATTTGGACTAGAAACAACTTACCAAGAAAGTTTAACATTCATCCAAAAACGTGCCTATCAATTATTTACGATTGGTATTAAATCTGGAGAGAAAGTGATGGTTTATAAATCTTCTTCTGTGGATAGTTATTGGTTAGCTTGTGCTATTTCATATTTAGGAGCGGTTCCTGTCATGACTTCTCCTCATCTTCCTTCTACCATTATTGATACATTTTTTGAACGCTTAGAAGACGCATGGTTAATTTATGATGATGAAACAAAGGACAACGTTAACCTTTTAAAAGAAAAGAACCAATCTAAAGCTATTTCTGTTCAAGAAATTCAAAAAAAAGTTGAGACGGTAACTCCATTAGTTTCTCTTAATTCAAATGATATTAGTTATATGACGCACACTTCTGGTACTACCGGTATTCCTAAACTAATCGCACATTCAGCTAACAGCATGGGATGGAGAACAGCTTTTCAAAAGAGTATTTTCTCAAAAATGGAAGAAAAAGGATTATTAGCATTCCATATTTCTCCAGTGCATTCTCGTTTTAATATTGGAATGTCCTCTTTAATGTCTTTAGGGTTTCCTTATTTAGCCATTAAAGATCCAAGAATTCAGAATATTGAAATCTTACTACAACAATTCAAACCAATTGGGATTGAAACACATCCGAATAATTTTGTGCAATGGGCTACTCTTGCTAAAAAACGTCCAGAATTATTTGAACATACTCGCTATTATCATTCAACATTTGATGCGATTAATAAGGAAACTATGGCTACTTTCTTAAAAACAAATCGTAAGAAAAATGGCATCTATTTACAAATTTATGGACAAAGTGAATGCGGACCCGCAATCGTTCGTAAACACACATTAGAATCATTACCAGGAATGAATATCCGTAATATGGGCATTGGATTTGAACATTTTACAAAGGCAAGAATTGCAACGAAAGATGGTACACTACTACCAGCGAATACACCAGGAAACATTCAATTATATTCTAAAGGACGTGCGTTAACTTACTTTAAAGAAGATGCTCGATTCCAAGAAAATGTTTACGATGAATGGTGGGATACTGGAGACTACGGCATAATCAATGATAAAGGAGAATTACTTCTACACGATCGTCAAGTAGACTTAGTTGAAACTCTAGAAAGTACACTTATCATCGAAGATTATTTATTAGACCATCTTCCATTCCTTGAAGAAGTCGTCATTATTCGTGATAACCATGGATACCCTCAGCCAATCATCGCTATTACCGCTGGTGAACTCTTCCAAGAGGAATTATGGTTTAAAGCTATTGAAAACTTACCTCATTTAAATGAACCAATTATGATGGAATACGATAAAATCCCAAGAACTGCAACGATGAAAGTACAAAGACGTGCATTAGAACAATTATTATTTAACTAATAAAAGAACGCTTCACAACAAGAAATCTAACTTGTTGTGAAGCGTTTATTGTTTTAAGAAACTGGATTAAACAGCTTCTTCAAATTCTCTGGCAAATCTCATTAATTCTTTTACTGTTGTTGGTTCCATTTGAGCATGTCCTGCAGCATTAGAAAAGACTAATTCAGCATGTGGCAATTTTTGTTTTAAATCATATGCACCACTTGGACGACAATCAACATCATATCTACCATGAACAATCTTAATTGGAATTTCTTTTAATGTATGTGCATGATTAAGAATAAAATTATCATCTTCTACAAAGCAATGATGGTAGAAATAATGACATTCCATAATGGCAATCGCAAGCATATCTTCGTCAGATTCCTCACCAACAGTTTCTCTTGGTAATAAAGTAACAATACCGCCTTCCCATCTTGCCCATTGACGCGCAGCTTCTAATCGAATAGATGCATCGTCGCTAGTCAACCGTTTATAATAAGCTGTTACTAAATCACCTTGTTCTTCTACTGGGATATGGTTCAAATAAGGCGCAAATTGATCTGGGAAGAAATCACTAGCTCCTTTTTGGTAAAGCCAATCCGTATCTTCTTGTCTCCCTAAGAAAATCCCACGTAGAATTAATCCTATAACTCTTTCTGGATATTGAATCGCATAATGAAGGGATAAAGTCGTTCCCCAACTCCCACCGAACACAACCCATTTTTCAATTCCTAACTTTTCACGGATTTTCTCCATATCAGAAACTAAATGCTGCGTTGTATTCTCCTCCAAAGAAAGAAAAGGTAAACTTTTTCCACAACCACGTTGGTCAAATTGAATCATACGGTAAATATCCGGATTAAACAATTGTCGGGTTACTGGACTTGAACCTCCACCTGGTCCTCCATGAACAATAATGACTGGTTTTCCATTTGGATTTCCTGATTCCATCACAAATAGTTGATGTGTCGAAGAAACTTCTAAGTAAAACTCATTAAAAGGTTCAATTGGTGGAAATAAACTAACATTTTCCATGTTTCTCCTCCTTTTATAAGTGAGTTAATGCTACTCGAATGGCTTCATCATAATTTGGTTCATCTGTCATTTCTTGAACAATTTCTTGATAAACAATTGTTCCATTTTGATCCAATACAAAAATCGAACGTTGGTCTACACTTAATTCGGGAACATAAATGCCATATGCTTCCCCAAATGTAAAATCAACATCGCATAACATTTCCATTGCAACGTCATTTGCAGAACACCAATTTTTAAATTCATCTTTGTTATTTTTACTAATCGTCACTAATTGAATACTTGGATGTTCTTTCATTTTTTTATGGAATGCTTTCGTTTGAATATCGCAAACTCGAGTATTAATATCCGGAACAACACTAATTAATGTTACTTTTCCAGCAAATGATTCAGGAGTTTTAATTTCTCCATGAATACATTCTAATGAAAAGTGAGGAGCTTTTTGTCCTACTGTTGGTAATTCTCCTTTTAATTCATATGGGTTATTGTGTCGAGTAATAAACATCATTCATTCTCCTTTATAATTATATTTTTTACAATCATTTTTAATTCCGGTAATACTTCTTCTTCAAACCATGGATTTTTCTTTATCCACCTTATATTTAAAGGAGAAGGATGTACCAATGGAAAATACTTTGGCAAGTATTCAGTGTAATTTCTTACAGTTTCAGTTACATTTCCTTTTTTCGTTTCTTTTAAATAATAGTTTTGTGCATATGATCCCACTAATAAGATGCACTCAACCTGTTTCAATAATGGTAAAACTAATGGATGCCATTTTGGCGCAAATCCTTTTCTAGGTGGTTTATCGCCACTTTTACCTTTTCCAGGATAGTAAAAGTCCATTGGAACGACTGCAAATAATCCTGATTCGTAAAATAACGTTTCATCAACACCTAGCCATTCTCTTAAACGATCTCCACTTTTATCCCAGAAAAATTTACGGCTTTCTTGAGCTTTCAATCCTGGTGCTTGACCAATAATTAAAATTTTAGCTGTTTCCGGAATCCAAAATAACGGTTCAATTCCTTGTTCTGTAAACACATGATTTTCTTCATCCTGCATAATTTTTTCTTTTAACTGTTCAAAAGACAATTTTCTCATCTCCATTTTTCATCATCCATTTAACGATGGACAAACATAGCATCTCCAAAACTAAAGAAACGATAACGTTCACGAATAGCATGATGATAAGCTTCTAATGTAAAGTCACGTCCTAAATAAGCACTTACTAACATCACTAATGTAGATTTTGGAAGATGGAAATTCGTAATGAAGGCATCCACTACTTTAAATTCATATCCTGGAGAAATGAAAATATCTGTCCATCCACTACTTGGAACGATTTCTCCTTGATTAGCTGAACCGACTGTTTCTAATGTACGAATTGAAGTTGTTCCTACTGCAATCACTCGTTTTCCATTTTTCTTTGTTTCTGCAATAACTTCTGCTGTTTCTTTTGAAATATGATAATATTCCGAATGCATTTTATGATCTTCTAAATGATCTACAGAAACCGGTCTAAATGTTCCCAAGCCTACATGTAATGTAATTGGAACAATTTTAATCCCTTTTTGTTGAATTTTTTCCATTAATTCTTTTGTAAAATGTAAGCCTGCTGTTGGTGCAGCTGCAGAACCATTTTCCTTTGCATAAACCGTTTGATAACGTTCTTGATCTTCTAATCGTTCTTTGATATATGGTGGCAATGGCATTTCACCTAATGATTCTAAAATTTCTAAAAATACTCCTTCGTATTGAAATTCGATGATTCTACCACCTTGTTCTAATTCTTCTGTCACAGTTGCCTTTAATCTTCCATCACCAAACGATACAACTGTTCCAACTTTCATTCTTTTAGCTGGCTTTACAAGAGTTTCCCAACAATCTCCATGCGTATTGTGCAGTAGTAGCACTTCAATATGAGCGCCTGTTCCCTCTTTTTCTCCGTATAATCTTGCTGGTAATACTCTCGTATTATTGACGACTAATGTATCACCTTCTTCTAAATAATCAATAATTTCAGAAAAATGTTTATCTGTTACACTATGTTCTGTTTTATTAACGACTAATAAACGTGATGAAGTTCGATCTTTCAATGGTGTTTGAGCAATCAGTTCTTCTGGTAAATCAAAATCAAAATCTTGAGTTGTATAATTCATTCTTATTCCATCTTTCTATTCTAATATCTTCTGTTCAAATGAACATAAGCTTCAGGTGTGACCATTCTTCCTCTTGAAGTTCGCTTAATAAATCCAATTTGTAATAAATAAGGTTCATACATATCTTCGATTGTTTCAGCATCTTCGGAAATATTGGCAGCTATCGCTCCTAATCCTACTGGTCCACCATCATATAAATCAATCATCGCATTTAATAATTTACGATCAATCGCATCTAATCCCTTTTCATCTACTTGAAGGACTTTTAAAGCTTTTTGCGTAATTTCTTTTGAAATACCACCTTCTTCATATACTTGAGAAAAATCACGTACACGTTTTAATAAACGGTTGGCAATACGAGGAGTTCCTCTTGAACGAAGGGCAACTTCCCTAGCTGCTTCTTCATGAATCTCACTTTCAAATACACTAGCTGTTCTCTTCACAATTTCTGTTAAGGATTCTTCATCATAATATTCCATATGAGAAACAATTCCAAAACGATCTCTTAATGGAGCTGATAATGCCCCCGCACGAGTTGTCGCTCCTACTAAAGTGAAAGGAGGTAATGGAAAATGAACGGGATGTGCTGTTGGTCCTTGTCCTACTACAATATCAACAAAGAAATCTTCCATTGCAGAATAGAGCATTTCTTCTACTACACGAGGTAAGCGATGAATTTCATCGATAAACAATACATCTCCAGCATTTAAATCATTTAATAAAGCGACTAAATCTCCTGGTCGCTCAATAGCTGGTCCACTCGTTGTTTTTATTCCTACTTCTAATTCATTCGCAATCACCATTGCTAAAGTAGTCTTCCCTAATCCAGGGGGACCATATAATAAGACATGATCCAAAGCTTCTTGCCTGCTACGAGCTGCTTGAATATAAATGGATAACTCTTCTTTTACTTTTTGCTGACCAATATATTGTTGTAAATTTTGCGGTCGTAATGATAATTCCGTTGAAACTTCTTGTTCATCTAAGGGACTACCATCTACAAATCGATGTTCTTCCACACAATTCTTCCTTTCTATTTCATCAATAATTTAAAGGCAATGGATAATGCTTCTTGAGTTGTTTGAGGAGCCGCTGTCTCTAACTCTTTCCAAACTTTTGTAATTTCTTTTGCAGAATATCCTAATCCTAATAAAGCTTCTCTTGCTTCTTCTAACTGTTTCACTCCAGTTGTCGTCTCTACTTCTGGAGTAGCTACTTCTTCCACTACAATATTCGTGAATTTCCCTTTTAGATCTAATACAATTTGTTGAGCCGTTTTCTTACCAACACCAGGGAATTTTGTTAAATACGTAATATTACCTGATTCTACTGCTTGGATAAAACCATTTACATCATCATTTGCTAAAATAGAAACTGCACTTTTTGGTCCAATTCCTGATACACTAATTAATTTTTGGAATAATTCTTTTTCTTCATCACTTAAAAATCCATACAAAGTAATCGAATCTTCTCGAACAATTTGTTGAAGCTCTACTCGAATGACTTCATTCAATTTTGATTGGATACGATAAGGATTGGCAAACATAATTTGATATCCAATCCCATGATTTTCTACGACAATATAGGTTGGCTGAATAGCCACTAATTCTCCTTTAAGATACTCGTACATCTCATACCTCCATTTATTTCATCTTAATTAGTGTATCACGAAAACGGTATAAATTCTAATAATCTACTGAGGAAACAAGAGTAATTGTAGATAAAAAAGACGATAGATTTTTATTCTATCGCCCATATTCTTTGTTACTCATTTCGTTTTTCTTCTGGTTTATTTCGACGAATTTGTAATTGCTGTTGCCAATCTTCCATTTGATCAATAAACTTTTTACCTTTTAATCGAATTCCTACATATTCATCCATTAATGAGTCACAAAGTCTTTTTAAATCAGCTTTAGTTTCCGAAGATAGACTCAATGATTGAATTTGTAAAGGAGATTTCATCGCAACAAGAAGTCTAGCTATATGCACAGCTTTTGGACTTAATTGTAATCTCTTTTCATCTTTATCATAGTGTCTTGAACATAACAAGCCATGATGCTTCAACGAAATATCAAAAGGTCCGACCGACTCTTCGCAAAAACAACACTGTTGCCATTGGAAAGCTACCCCAAAATATTTTAACATTTTCAATTCAAAATAATGCATCAAAATGAATGGATCTAAGTCATTTTCTACCGCACGAATGCAATTTTCTAATAAATCATACAACTCGGTATTCACCATACGGTCTTCCATTACTGCATCTACCAATTGCATCATATATGTCATAACCGCTTGAACTTCAATTTGTTCATAAACACGTCGATGATTCTGGACTTCAAGACATTCTCTAATAAAACTAAATCCATTTTGATGAATCGTCCCAATAAAAACAGCTCTAGTAAATGGTAACGTTGCTGCAGATAAAGGATGGCTCGTTCGTTGTAAATTTCTTACAAAAAACATTTGTTTACCAAATTCTCGAGAGAAAATCTTAACAATCATATCATGTTCTTTATATTCTTGTCGGAATAAAACAATGCCGGTAAACTTTTGAAAGTATTCCATAAAGTCACCTTAATCTTTATAGTCTGTTGTACGATAGCCAAAGTCTTGTAAATGGCTCTTTTTCTTACGCCAATCTTTTTCTACTTTAACCCATAATTCTAAATATACTTTATTACCTAACAATTGTTCGATATCTTTTCTTGCTCTAACACCAATTTCTTTCAGTAATTTACCACCTTTACCAATGATAATTCCCTTTTGAGTAGGTCGCTCAACAATGATATTGGCATAAACATGCACTTTATCAAACTCATCTTTTTGCATTTTATCTACGGTAACTGCAACTGAATGAGGAATTTCTTCTTTTGTTAAATGTAAGATTTTCTCACGAATTAACTCAGATACAACGAAATATTCGGGATGATCTGTAATTTGATCACTTGGATAATATTGAGGTCCCTCTGGTAAATGATTCGTTAAAGTTGTCATCAATTCTTGAACATTATTTCCTTGTAAAACTGAAATTGGAATAATTCCAGCAAATGGAATCGTTTCTTGATATGATTCAACTCGGTCTAATAATTCATCTGGAGAAATTAAATCAATTTTATTTAACACTAGAAATACGGGTGTTTTAATTTTCTTTAATTTTTCAATAATAAAGTCATCACCAGGACCTCTTTTTTCTGCAGCATTTACCATAAATAATACAGCATCCACTTCTTTTAATGCAGAATAGGCACTTTCTACCATGAAGTTCCCTAATTCATGCTTTGGTTTATGAATTCCTGGAGTATCTAAAAAGACAATTTGACAATTTTGATTCGTATAAACCCCTTGTATCTTATTACGTGTTGTTTGAGCTTTATCCGACATAATGGCAATTTTTTGCCCTAAAACATAATTCATAAAGGTAGATTTCCCTACATTCGGTCTACCAACAATTGCTACAAAACCTGATTTAAATTGTTTTGACATATGACTCTCCTTATAAAAACATTTGTACAATCTTTGGAATAAAAATTCCAGATGCCATCAAAAGAACAAAGATTGCTCCCATTAATACGACACCCGCTGCCACATCTTTAGCTTTTTTAGCAGCTAAATGATAATTGTGTTCTACCATTAAATCCACTAATTGTTCTACAACGGTATTTAACATTTCTAAAATAAACATTAAAAAGATACAAAATACAATCCAATACCATTCTAATCTTTCAATTTTTAAAAAGAACCCAAGAATCACTACTACTATTGCAGCAACAACATCGAATCTAAAATTTCTCTCATCTTGAAATACTGTTTTAATCCCATTGATAGCATGCTTCATGGATTGTTTAAAATGATGATTTTTTCCAACTTGTTTATGCATTTCTCGTTAAACCATAGGCTGTTAAAATTTCTGTTTGTAAGCCTGTCATTTCTTTTTCTTCTTCTTCTGTTTGATGATCATAACCATTTAAATGTAAAAAACCATGTAAAGCTAAGAATCCTAATTCACGTTCTAAACTATGTCCATATTCTTCTGCTTGTTCTTGTGCACGATCGACTGAAATAATAATATCCCCAATGGAAGTTACAAAATTTTCATCTGAAGCCATAAAGTTTTTAATGGGATCCATATCTTCGTCTTCATCATCTAAAGCAAAACTAATGACATCTGTTACTTTATCAATATTTCTAAAATCTCGATTAATCTCACGAATTCTTTCACTTGATACAAATGAAATACAGCATTCACGATTTTCTGGATAATGTAAATAGTCACTCGCAAATGATACAACATCTTCTACTAATTTTTGATATTCTTCTTTAACTACTTCTGTTTCGTCTATTAATTCAATAAACATAATATTTCCTTTCTATTTAGATACTTGTTTTTTTATTGTTGGATATTCAATTCTTGAATGGAATGTACCATTTAAAGAAGTTACAATCATTTTTTCTACAATCGCTATTTCTTTCATTGTAATATCACATTCTACAAATTGTTCATCTTCTAGTCGGTTCACAATAATGGAATGGACTAATGCTTCTACCTTTTCTAAAGTAGGCTCTTTCATCGCGCGTGTTGCTGCTTCTGCACTATCCACGATATTAATAATCGCTGCCTCTTTTGTTTGAGGTTTTGGTCCAGGATAACGGAAATCTTCCTCTTTTACATCCGGATTATCTTTTAGCGCTTCTGCATAGAAATATTTCATCAACGTTGTTCCATGATGTTGCGCACAAATATCAATAACTGCTTGAGGTAATTGATGTTGTGTTAAAATTTCTACTCCTTTTGTAACATGATTAAATATAATTTGAGCTGACTCTTCAGGACTTATCATATTATGAGGTGACTCCATATGTCCGGGTAAATTTTCAATAAAGAAAAATGGATGTTCTAATTTTCCAATATCATGATAATAGCAGGCTACTCTTGCTAATTGAGAATCCCCACCAATTGCTTCTACACAGTTTGCAGAAATATTCGCCACCATCAAGCTATGATGATAAGTTCCCGGTGCTTTTGTAATTAAATCTTTTAATAAAGGTTGATTTGGATTAGATAATTCTGCCCATAATAATACCGAACTATCTTCAAACACATAGGATAAATATGGCATTAAAATGACTGGCATTAAAAATGATAAAAATCCACTTAATAGTAAAAATAAGAAGATTAACATCGTTTGTTGAGTTTGAAACTCATAATTACTATATAAAACAAATGGAACCCCTAACAGAACTGGATAGAGAAGATATTTCATAAATCGTTTTATCCAAGCTTGCGTACTCCACATTTTTTCATTTAAAATTCCTATCCACGCAATTATTGAAAGGAATACGGTTGTTAAAATTAAATGTAAACTATTGGTCGACTGAGAAAAGAAATACCATGAAAAAATTGGCATTAAAACAATTGAAAAAATTGTCAACCTTAAACTCTTTGTTAAGCGATACAACAAATATATAAAACCAGCAATTGGAAATACTAATCCAATATGTTCTACTCCTCGATGTTGTACTACTGCAAGTATTTTTAAGATAAGTACTCCAGCAACAAATACTAAACTAAAAACTGTTAATGCAGTTGCTGTATCACTTGAATTTTGTTTATCTGTTTGAATAGGTTTATAAAAATATACAGCTAAGAAAATAATAATTCCTGTTAAGAATAATAAGTAACTATATAATTCGTGATAATTTCGTTGTCCATTACTTAAGCCAAATAATTCAATCAGACGAATCTCTTGATTTGAAATTACATGTCCTTCTTGGATAAGCACTTGTCCTTGCAAAATTTTCACAGGAGTTACTGCTGCTTTAGCGGCATCTTTTGCTTTTTGAGTTGCTTCTTTATCAACTACATTATTCACAATAATAGAAACGTTCACTAATTGTCCTAATAAGTCTCTTTCTGAATCAGAATAATCACTATAGAATAAAGTTTTCTTTGCTTCTTCTTGAGCTTTTGTTACGTTACTTTCACTAATAGCATTTTTCATTTGTGTTTCTACAACTGATTTTAATGTCTTCTCATAAGAAGCTAACTGTTCATTATTCGCTTGTAATAATTGAGAAATATATTTATCCGGTATGAAAATTGCAAACTCTCTGATAGATTTATTCTCATTTTCAAGTGATTTCTTAAAATATTGAACTCTTTCTTGAGTTGTCGCTACTCTTGTCACAGATTCTTCAGAGGAATTACTTTGATCTGTTTTAATAATTTCAGCAGATGCTTTAGATGCGACTGATTTAATCGCTTGGAAAAATTGCTGAATATTTGTTAATTGCTTTGTCATACGTTCTTGATCAAAGACTAATACATCACTGACAGCATCCATTGCAATTTGTTGATTTTTCTCTGTTTGAGCTTTATCTTCCAAAGTTCTTGGAGCACGAATCGTTTCCTTAGCAACTTGATTCAATTCAACTGTATAAGTCGTTGGTTTTACATTTCCATATCCAATGATGAGTAATGCAACAAATGTTAAAAAAAGAAGCAAGGGCAAATAGAAAATGCCCAAAACTTCCTGAATTTTTCGCAGTTTCTGTCTCATTTTTCATTTACTCCTTACTTATTCACCATGATCTGAATAGGCATCAATAATACTTGATACTAATGGATGACGAACGACATCGAATGCATCAAATTCTACAAAAGAAATACCACTAATTCCTTTTAATTTATTTTCAGCATCTACTAAACCACTCATATGACTCCCCTTTGGTAAGTCTACTTGAGTTTTATCTCCATTAATAATCATTTTTGAACCAAAGCCTAAACGAGTTAGGAACATTTTCATTTGAGCTCTTGTTGTATTTTGTGCCTCATCTAAAATAATAAATGCTTCTTCTAATGTACGTCCACGCATATATGCAAGTGGAGCTACTTCAATGACTCCACGCTCTAATAATCGATTTGTATGTTCTACTCCATAAATGGCATATAACGCATCATAAATCGGACGTAAATATGGATCGACCTTTTCTTTTAAATCCCCTGGTAAAAATCCTAAATTTTCTCCGGCTTCAACAGCTGGTCGTGTTAAAATAATTTTCTTAACTTGACCTTTTTTCAAAGCTTGAACTGCCATTACAACAGCTACAAAAGTTTTACCAGTTCCTGCAGGTCCAATTCCAAACACCATATCTGTTTTCTTAATCGCATGAATATATTGTTGTTGTCCAAATGTTTTAGCACGAATGGGTTTACCAGAAAATGTACGACCAATTTCCTCATTATATAAATTTAAGAAATAATCTAATGTACCTCTTTTAGCCATTTTAATCGCTGTGACGATATCTGTTTGAGAGATTGAAATGCCACGAGCTATTAATTCTTGTAGTTGTTCTAATAATATTACAGTTTGTTTTACAGACTCTTCTTCACCGGAAATTAACAATTGTTCTTCACGATGAGTAATAAGTGTTTCAAAGGTTTCTTCCAATAATCTCAAATGTTGATCCTGGGAACCAAATAATTGAACAAGTTGTGGATGATCTTGGATTTCTAACGATTGTTTATAGTTTTCTTCTGCCACACTGTTAACCTCCATTTACTGTATGTAGCACTATTATAGCATATTTTAACCGTTTCTTTCTATGAATTTACTGTTGGGAAATGAACTAATACAAAAAAATAATACCGCAGAATTCAATTTCTACGGTATTATATCATTCATTCTGAAATGAATAAGTCTCTTTAACTGATGATTAGCCTAAATGAGCTTTCACTTGTTCTTTAATCACATTGCCGTCTGCTTTTCCTTTTAATTCTTGCATCACAGCACCCATTAATTTTCCAAATTCTTTTTGAGTTGTTGCACCAATTTTTTCAGCAACAGTCGCAATGACTTCTTTTACTTCTTCTACTGATAATTGTTTTGGTAAGTAACGTTCTACAATTTCAATTTCAGCTTCTGTTTTAGCAACTAATTCATCACGTCCTGCCTTCACAAATTCTGCTAATGATTCACGACGTTGTTTTGCTTCACGTGCTAAAATTGTTAATTCTTCTTCAGCATTTAATTCTTCTTTTTTATCGATTTCTGCTGCTTGAACAGCTGTTTTAATCATTCTTAATACTGCTAAAGTTTCTTTGTCTTTAGCTTTCATAGCTGTTTTAATATCATTATTTAATGTTTCTTTTAAACTCATGATTTTCACTCCTTAAAATACGAAAAAGACTGAGACGTAAAATCCCAGCCTTTACTTAGTCATATGATACACAGAGTTGACTAGAACTTACGTTTACGAGCTGCCTCTGATTTTTTCTTACGTCTTACACTTGGTTTTTCATAAAACTCACGTTTGCGAGCCTCTTGTAAAGTTCCGGTTTTAGAAACAGTACGTTTGAAGCGACGAAGAGCATCATCAAGTGATTCGTTTTTACGAACAACTGTTTTTGACATATCCTATTCCCTCCCTCCGAGCAATAAAAAGTAACTGTTTTCTTTTGAATAGAATAACCAAACAAACGAAATGTCCTTTTTTTATTATAGAAAAGGTTTGCTCAATTGTCAATTAGATACACTAATATTTTTCCTTAAAAATTAACTTATTTCTTTTGAATTATGAACCAGCATGAGCACATTTTTCACATAATCCAAAAATTTCAAAACGATGTGAATGTACTTCACAACCCTCTAATTGTGTTTCAAAATAAGTCATTGGACAAAACTCAATTTCTTTTGTTCGACCACATTTTTCACAAATAAAATGATGATGATGTCCCTCATGACTACAGCCAAAACGGAATAATTTTTCACCATTCCACTCAGTCGTTTCTAAAATACCTAAATCTGTAAAATCATATAAATTACGATAAATGGTATCATAACTCATATTTGGAAAGTCTACTTCCAATAATTGTTGTACTTGTTTAGCAGATAAATAACGATCTTCGTGGCTAAAAATTTCAATAATTTTCTCACGTTTACTCGTATATTTAAATCCTGCCTGTTTTAATAAGTGAATGGCTTGCTCAATTTGTCCATGATGACAATGACAGTGTTGATGCTGTTTTTCATTTTCACTTGAATGATGGTGATGTGTATGTTCTTCACCATGATCGTGGCAGCATTCTTTTTTTTGTTGTTCTACTTCATGTTGGTGACAGCATTCTTTTTTCTGTTTTCCTTTATGCTGACAACATTCGTGTTCGTGATCATGTGGCATAAAACTTCCTCCTATTACTGGCTAATAATTTTTGAAAGTAATTCTGGATCAAATTGATTTTGACGAATCATTTGAATTTCATAAAAATACGGTGGTTTTTGATTTTTCTTATCTTCTCCAACATATGGAGTTTCTAAAATTTTAGGAATATTTTTAAATTTTTCTTCTGATACAACTTGCATTAAAGCATCAAAACCAATTTCTCCAAATCCAAAATTCGCATGACGGTCTTTGTGTGCTCCACATACATTTTTAGAATCATTGATATGTAATACTTTTAAACGATCTAAGCCAATTACTTTATCAAACTCAGTCATTACACCAGAAAAATCTTCCTTTAAGTTATACCCTGCATCATGAATATGACAAGTATCCAATGTCACAGATAATCGATCATTATGAGTAACACCGTCAATCATACGAGCAATTTCTTCAAAAGTTCGACCAAGTTCAGTTCCTTTTCCTGCCATTGTTTCGAGAGCAATTTGTACTTTTTGATTTTTATCAATAACTTCATTCAACCCTTTAACAATTTGTGCAATTCCTACATCTACTCCTGCACCAACGTGAGAACCTGGATGAAGGACAACTTGTTTTGCTCCAATAGCTTCTGCACGACGAATTTCTTCTCTTAAAAATTCAATCGCAAAATCTAAATAACCTTCTTTTGTCGTGTTTGCTAAATTAATAATATAAGGAGCATGTACGACTACCTCTTCAATTCCATTTGCTTGCATGAATGCTTGTCCTTGAGAAATCATTAATTCTTCAATTGGTTTTCTACGTGTATTTTGTGGTGCTCCTGTATACACCATCATCGTATTTGCTTTATAACTAGCTGCTTCCTTTGCAGATAATAACATCATTTCTTTTCCACTCATGGAAACATGAGATCCTAATAACATCTATCTTCCTCCTTGTTAAAATCACCTTTTATTTTACGTGACAAATTAAGATTCATCAAGCATTAACCCTTTTATTAAAATCACATCAAATCCAGTCCGTTAAAGCCTTACCTTTTGCTTTTCAAACACTTTCATAATTGGTATAATAAAGATTGTATAAGATAAAATAGGATTATAAAAGGAGCGCCTATGGAAAACGTTAACAAAATTATTCGTAATAAAAACGTCCAATATTTCATAAGTTTTAGTGCTTTCCTACTTGCCTTTGGTTTTTCCATTATTCCATTAATTGATGCCAATCCATCACCTATTTCATCTCGAGTTGAGACAACTGTAGTAGCAAATCATCAACATGAAGAAGAAACACAAAATAATGAAAAACTTGATAAGTCATTAGTTGCTCAAGTGGCAGCTGTAGAAACTGAAACGTCTGTGAAATTATATCAAGAACCTAATACACAACAATTTCCTATTGCGGAAGTAAAAAAAGGGGAATATGTACTCGTTTTACATAAAATCAATGATGAATGGTTACAAGTTCAGTTCCATCAACAAGTAGCTTGGATGCCAACAAAAGATGTTTTATTAACTCATTTAATGATTGGACACTCTAGCGGAGCTGTTTCAATGTATAAAGAAGCTAATAATAGTTCGCAAGTTGTAACTACGATTCCTTTTGGTCAGCCATTCTATTTATTAGATGATCAACAATCAAACTTTGCGAAAGTATCCTATAATGGACAAGAAGGTTATGTGGATAGTAATCAATTAAACTATGCTGTAGACCATATGAACGAATTGTACAAATTACAAGCAGGATTACCTCAAACTTTAGATGCTAAAAAAATGGTAGCTACAAAATTAAAAGAAACTCCACTTTATGAATCAGCTGATATGTTTTCAAAACGTATTAGTACTGTAAATGCTGGTACTATTTTTAATTATGAAGATCGTGAAAATGATTATTATAAAGTTTCAATTGGTAATGGTAAAAAAGCTTATATTCCATATTGGTTAGTCAATGCCAACTTTGCTGCCGTTGAAACGGATTCTCAAATCCCTCAAGGAATTGAACAAGCAAAAATTGTCATTGATCCAGGTCATGGTGGAGATGATCCAGGTGCTGTTGTTACTTTTAGTGAGAAACACGAAGCAGACCATACTCTAACAACTGCTCTACTATTGAAGAAAGAATTAGAAGATTTAGGCGCAACTGTTATTCTAACTCGTGATTCTGATAAGAGCGTTAGCTTAGAAAATCGTGCTCAATTAAGTAACCGTGAGAAAGCAAATGCCTTCATTAGCTTGCACTTTGATTCAGGTCCAAACCCGAATGCCTCAGGAACAACTGGTTATTACTTTGCAGCGACAAGTGAAAACTTAGCACAAACAGTGAATAAGTACATTGCTAGAAACTTAACTGTAAAGAGTCAAGGAACTAAATTCCAAAACTTCTTAGTGCTACGTGAAAATAAACAACCTTCCATTCTTTTAGAATTGGGTTATTTAAACAATGTTGAAGATAATAAATTAATTGAGTCATCTGAATATCAAGAAAATATTGCAAAAAGTATCGCAAGTGCTTTGAAAGAATATTTCCAACAATAGAAAAAGAGACAGGCGTTTCCCGCCTGTCTCTTTTGAATTAAAACAAATCATCCATTTCAACAGAGTTTTCTACTTCTTCTGCTACATAGTTTGGAGTAATTTCTTCAACTACTGTGTTTTCTACAGCTCGATTTACTAATTTTTCAATATTCAATCTTGCTTCGTATTCTCTTGCTTTTTCTAATTTTGGTTTTGTTTTTGGACTTGGTGGTGCAAAAACAGTACAGCAATCTTCAAATGGTTGAATGGATAATTCAAATGTATCGATTTCTTGTGCAATGGCAATAATATCTAATTTATCCATTGTAGCAACTGGTCGAATAATTGGTGTATTGGTTACATCATTAATCGCAATCATGCTTTCCAATGTTTGAGAAGCTACTTGTCCTACTGATTCACCGTTGGCAATGGCTAATCCATGGTTTTTCTCACGTAATTGATCTGTAATTCGTAGCATCATTCTACGCATAACCGTCATTAAGTAATTTTCAGGGACAGCCTTTTTAATTTCTTCTTGAATTTCTGTGAATGGAACAGTGAAGAATTGTAAACTTCCCCCATAAATAGCTACTTTTGCTGCTAATTGTTTTGTCTTTACTAATGCTTGAGGACTTGTATAAGGAGGACTTGCAAAATGCACACATTGTACTTCCATACCTCTCTTCATTGCTAAATAAGCGGCAACTGGCGAATCAATTCCTCCTGATAACATTAATGATACTCTACCACTTGTTCCAACAGGTAACCCTCCAGCACCTTGAATTGTTTGTAAACTCACCATAATATGTTGACGACGAACATCTACTCGAACTGTAATATCTGGTTGTTTTAATTGTACACGAATTTCTGGATATGCTTCTAATACTGCATCTCCTAAAAATAAATTAATCTCATTCGTATCCATCACAAATTCATGGTCACTACGTTTTGTGGCAATCTTAAATGTTTTACCATTTGGATTTTCTTTTCCAACTAAATCCAATACGACTTCTTTCACTTTCTCCATCTCTTTTTCTAAAATATAAACAGGAGAAAATGATTGAATACCGAAAATTGGTTTTAACAATGGAATAATTTCTTCTTGAGGAACTCCATTTAAGTCTAAGTACATAAAATCATAATCTGGGAAAACTCGAACTTGAGGATAATTCATCAATGCTTTTTTAATATTATTGGCTAATTTTTGCGTAAACATTTTTTTATTACGACCTTTAGTGGATAATTCCCCATATCTTACTAATAATCTAACTTTCACTTTTTCACTCCTTTATTTTAAAAATTCAAATTTTTTCATTAATTTTTCTAACACTTCTACAAATTGTTTTGCTTCATCCATTGTATTCAAATATGAAAAACTTGCTCGAACTGCACTTGTTGCCCAATAATCTGGAACATTCATCGCAGCTAAAGTGCTAGAACTATCTGATTTTTTACTTGAACAAGCAGAAGTTGTTGAAATATAAATCTCTTCCTCTTCAAAAGCATGAACTAGAACTTCTCCACGAACTCCTTTTAATGCAAAACATAGAATATGATCCACTCCCTCTTTTGGAGAGAAAATTTTTATTTGAGGTTGTTGTCCTAAGAAATTCCACAAATATTCTCTAATTTCCTTCATTGGATGTGGGGCTTCTAAATACATACGCATTGCTTTAGCTGTAGCAACAATTCCAGGTAAATTTTCAGTTGTACTACGTTCTGTCTTTTCTTGACCACCGCCTGTTAATAACGACTGAATTTTTCTTCCTGCTTTTTTATAAAGTATCCCAACACCACGTGGTCCATGGAATTTATGAGCAGATAAACTTAATAAGTCAATTCGTCTAAGAGCTAATAAATCTGGAACTTGTTCCAATCCTTGAACCGCATCAACATGAAAATGAACCCATGGATATTGTTCAAGAATACGAGAAATCTCCGCAATATTTTGACTGACGCCTATTTCATTATTCACCGCCATTACAGAAACTAAAATCGTTTCTTTTTTAAGCATAGATTCTAATTGTTCTAGTGAAATTTCACCTTTGTCACTGACATCTAAATAACTGATTTCAAATCCTAATTGATCTAATTGTTTCACCGTATTTAAAACAGAAGGATGTTCAATTTTTGTCGTAATAATATGATTTCCGAATACTCTTTTTTCCAGTGCTGTTCCTTTAATGGCCCAGTTATTGCTTTCTGTTCCACCAGAAGTAAAATAAATCTCTTCTGCTTTAGCACCTAAAAGAGCTGCAATATGTTCTCTTGCTTTTTCTAATACTTGAAAGGCTTGTCCTCCAAGTCGATGTAAGCTTGAAGGATTTCCCCAAAAACGCTCACTTGTTTGAACATACGATTGTAATGCTTCTGGAGCAATTTTTGTTGTTGCTGAATTATCAAAATAAATCATGTTATCTCCTTTTCTACATCTCATAACGGCAAAAGGAGCGAGTTCTTTCTTTAAAAGAACCCCTCCCGCCATCATTTTATATTAAAAATCTCATTAGTTGGCTACAATGTTTACCAATTTCCCTGGAACTGCAATAACTTTACGAACTGTTTTTCCTTCAATAGCTGCTTTTACAGATTCATGATTTCTTGCGATTTCTTCCATTGCTGCTGCATCACTGTTTGCTGGAACCATTACACGAGCTTTAATTTTTCCATTTACTTGGAAGATAACTTCTACTTCATCTTCTACTAAGAAAGCTTCATCATAAGTTGGCCATGCAACATAGCTAATCGATTCAGTTGCACCTAGTTTAGACCATAATTCTTCTCCTAAGTGTGGAGCGATTGGTGCTAATAATTGAACTAAGCCTTTCATATATTGAACTGGAAGTGCTTCTGTTTTATACGCTTCATTTACAAAAATCATCATTTGGGAAATCGCTGTATTAAAGCGTAATGCTTCGTAATCTTCTGTTACTTTTTTAACTGTTTGGTGATAAATTTTATCTAATGAACCATCATTGAAAGTTGTAATACGGTCACGTAATTTACCTTCTTCATCGACTAATAATCTCCAAACACGTTCTAAGAATTTACGGCTTCCTTCAAGACCTTTTTCACTCCAAGCAATGGAAGCATCCAATGGTCCCATAAACATTTCATATAGACGTAATGTATCTGCCCCATATTGACGAACAACATCGTCTGGGTTAACAACATTTCCTTTTGATTTAGACATTTTTTCATTGCCTTCACCAAGAATCATTCCTTGGTTAAATAATTTTTGGAATGGTTCTTTATTAGGAACAACTCCTAAATCATATAATACTTTATACCAGAAACGAGCATATAATAAGTGTAATACCGCATGTTCTGCTCCACCGATATATAAATCAACAGGTAACCATTCTTTTAATTTTTCAGGATCTGCAATTTGTTCTTGATTATGAGGATCAATATAACGAACAAAATACCATGAACTACCTGCCCACTGTGGCATTGTATTTGTTTCACGACGACCTTTTAATCCTGTTTTCTCATCCGTTACATATAACCATTCTTCAATAGCTGCTAATGGAGATTCACCTGTACCACTTGGTTTAATTTTATCTGTTTTTGGTAATACTAATGGTAATTCTTCTTCAGGAACAGTTGTAATCGTACCGTCTTCCCAATGAATCACAGGAATTGGTTCACCCCAATAACGTTGACGAGAGAATAACCAGTCACGTAGACGGTAACTTACTTTTGCTTCTCCAACACCTTGTTCTTTCAACCATTCATTCATTTTCTCAATTGCATCTGCTTTATTTAAGCCATCTAAAAATTCAGAATGAATATGCACGCCATCTCCAGTATAAGCTTCTTGAGAAACATCTCCACCTTCAATTACTGGAATAATGTCTAACCCAAATACTTTTGCAAATTCGTAGTCACGTTCGTCATGAGCAGGTACCGCCATAATCGCTCCTGTTCCATAACTCACTAATACATAGTCTGCAATCCAAATTGGAATTTCTTTTCCGTTAACAGGGTTAATCGCATAAGCACCTGTAAATACCCCTGTTTTTTCTTTTGATAATTCAGTACGTTCTAAATCTGATTTAGTAGCAATTGAAGCAATATAAGCATCAACTGCCTCTTTTTGTTCTGGTGTTACAATTTTTTGAACAAGTTCATGTTCAGGTGCTAACACATTATAAGTTGCTCCAAATAATGTATCAGGACGAGTTGTAAATACTTCAAAACTTTCATCTGAATCTTTTACTTTGAACGTTACTTGTGCACCTTTAGAACGACCAATCCAGTTTCTTTGCATATCTTTAATGCTTTCTGGCCAATCTAAATCATCCAAATCTTCTAATAAGCGGTCTGCATAAGCAGTAATTTTTAACATCCATTGTTTCATTGGTTTACGGTACACTGGATGTCCACCACGTTCTGATTTTCCATCAATAACTTCTTCATTAGCTAATACTGTTCCTAATGCAGGACACCAGTTAACCGGTACTTCTGCTTCATAGGCTAAACCTTTTTCTACTAATTTTGTAAAAATCCATTGAGTCCATTTATAGTAATTTGGATCTGTTGTATTAATTTCTCGATCCCAGTCATAACTAAATCCTAATTCTTGAATTTGACGTTTGAAAGTTGCAATATTTTTCAATGTAAATTCAGCAGGGTCATTCCCTGTATCTAACGCATATTGTTCTGCAGGTAATCCAAATGCATCCCATCCCATTGGGTGTAATACATTATATCCTTGCGCACGTTTCATACGAGAAACAACATCTGTTGCTGTATATCCTTCTGGATGTCCAACGTGTAACCCTTGTCCTGATGGATATGGGAACATATCTAATGCGTAGAAATTCTTTTTATTTTTATCTTCCGTAGTTTTAAATGTATGATTGTCTAACCAAAATTTTTGCCATTTTGGTTCGATTTCATGATGATTAAATGACATAATTTTCCCCTCTTTTCTGGAAATACCTAAAAAACGCCCTAATGTCTCTAAAGACAATAGGACGTTTCCACGTGGTACCACCTAATTTTATACTTAACATACTCTTAACGCGAGTGAAACGGAATTTCTTACTAAAATTCAGAAATTCAGCTAAAAGGCGAGTTCAAAACTTTTCAGGATGCATTTTCACCAACCATGCACTCTCTACTACAATCCAAATTTCTACTATTCCTTTGTCTGCTCATATTTATTAGCATTATATCAATTTATTTTGAAACAATCAAGACTTGTCCTGGTTGGATAATGTTAGTTGTTAATTGATTCATTGATTTTAATTCATCTAATGTTAATCCATGATTTTTTGCAATTCTCCATAAGCCATCACCTGCTTTTACAGTATATGTGCTTTCAGAGCTTTGACTTGTACTATTAGATTCTACTGATGAACTACTTGAACCATAAGAAACAATTAATCCTTGTCCCGGATGAATTGGACTATCTACGCTTAATTGATTCCATTCTAATAACGTTGATAATGAGATACCATTGTTACGAGCGATACGATATAAAGTATCTCCTTGATGAACATAATACATTTGGGCATTTCCAGATGTCATAGTTTCTTCGGATGAAGAAGTTTCCTCTGTAGTTGAAACCGTCTCTTCAGTTGAAGTTGATTCATAAGAAGTACTTAATTGTAATACTTGACCTGGATGAATGACTGAATTTAAGTTTAAACCATTTAAACTTAATAAATCTTGAATACTTGTTCCTGTTTTACGAGCGATAGCATATAAACTATCTCCACTTACTACTGTATAAGATCCAGCACTTGAAGCTGTTTGACCTTCATTAGAAGCAGTTTCTACACTACTTGTTTCTTCGTCAGATGTTGAAACTTCACTAGTTGAAGATAATTTTAGTACTTGTCCAGGATAAATAGTGGATGTTAACGATAAACCATTTAAGCTTAATAAATCTTGGATATTCGTTCCTGTTTTACGAGCAATGGCATATAATCCGTCTCCACTTACAACTGTATAGCTACCAGCAGAAGTAGATGAAGCTTGTTCTGAACGAGTGGATGTTTCTTCACTACTTGTTTCTTTTGTACTTGTTGCTGATTCTTCAGATTCAGAAGTTTCAGTACTTGAAGATAATTTTAATACTTGCCCTGGATAAATGGTTGAGTTTAAAGTTAATCCATTTAAACTTAATAAATCTTGAATAGATGTTCCTGTTTTACGTGCGATAGCATATAATCCATCTCCACTTACAACTGTATAACTTCCAGTAGAAGTTGTTGTAGATGCCTCAGTAGATTTTGTTTCTACTGCAGGAGCACTTTCTTCTTGTTTTGTTTCAGTAGATGCTGAATTTGAAGATAATGCTAACACTTGTCCAGGATGAATAATAGAGTTTAAATTCAATCCATTTAAGCTTAATAAATCTTGGATACTTGTTCCTGTTTTACGAGCAATAGCATATAAGCTATCTCCACTTACAACTGTATAACTATTTCCATTTGTTGTAGCTGTTTCATTACTTGCAATTTCTTCAGCCATATTTACAGCTGTTTCTGTATCATATTTTGTTAACCCAAATTGTTCAATAATACGATTTAATTTAGAAGCATAGGCAGTATCGGTTGCATAACGACCAGTTAAATATGCTGTTGCATCTTGATAACTATTTGTTTTACTCTTCCAAGCTCCAGAATAAAATAATGGTGCTCCAGAAATTCCATTCACAATTTTATCGGCATAATCTTCTAAAGATTCTTGATAAGATGGATACTTTCTAAAGTTTGCTTGAATACTATAGTAATTTTGTCCACCACTATCTTCTAATGTTTGCATATTGACAGATTGTCCATTGTAGCTTCCTTTTACACCAAATAAGTTATGGTTTGGCGCTTTTGATAAGGCACTTGTACCCCAACCTGATTCAAGAGCAGCTTGAGCAAGCATAACAGAAGTATAAATATCTTTTCCTCTCGCAACATTTTGAGCTGCAGGAATAATATTACGTAAAAATTGAGTAGCAGCTGTTGAAGCTTCTACTACACTAAAATTAGCGGATAATAATTGATCCACAGGAGAAACATATAACCCAACACAGGCAGTCGTTCCTACTACGATTAATGATCTTTTTAATGATTGATTCATCATTTGTACTTTTTGTGATTGTTTTTCTTTTTTTATTCTTAACAGTCTTGCATTTCTACTCTCTAACATTTCTCGATTCCTCCTACTTCATTCATTATCCATTATAGGAGAAACTTTTTTGATTCATAGGGGAACGTTGCACGAACACTGCATTCGTTGTATACTCTTAACAACCGTAAAGCTTTTGTAATAAATGTTAAAGATTTGGTAAAGGAGTTCTAACAATGATTCAAAACGCCCAAAAATTCAGCCATTCCATGTTACAAGAATGTATCAAGCCAGGAGACTGCGTGATAGATGCAACAATGGGAAATGGAAATGACACCATTTTTCTTTCAAAGCTTGTTCAAAATGAAGGAAAAGTCTTCGCTTTTGATATTCAAGAAGCAGCACTAATTCGAACAACTGAAAAGATTCAAACATTAGACACGAAAGAAAATATTCAACTCATTTGTGACTCCCATGCAAATTTATCTACTTATGTTCAACAGCCGATTCAAGCAGCTATCTTTAATTTAGGATATTTACCTGGAAGTGATAAGTCGATTATTACGACTCCCGACTCAACTATTCGTGCAATTGAATCCATGATGGAATTATTAAAAATTGATGGTCGCATCGTATTAGTTTGTTATTGGGGACATGAAGGTGGAGATACGGAATTATCACAATTGCTAGATTTTCTTCCAACATTAGATCAACATGAATGGACTGTGTTGAAGTATCAATTTATCAACCAACAAAACCAACCACCCATTTGCTTTGTTATTGAGAGAAAACGTTAAAAAAGACTTTTGCATTCGCAAAAGTCTTCTTCAATTTGTACTTTATACTTTTAACTGATTTTGCAATGCTTGTGTAAGAACTTCGGAGTAATTGATACTTTGACGGTCTGCAAGTCTTACTAGCCACTCAGGTACTGTAACATTCTTTCGAATTGCCTTATTATTTCTTATAAAGGGAGCTGGATCAGCAAGTATCATACTAACAAATCCATTTTCTACTGTTAAAGTATTAATATCTGTTGGAGTTGGTAACTCCTTTCCCTCATCGATGTACAATGCTAAGATACTCTCTAGCATTTCTTTTGCATTTTTCATAGATTCTTCAAGCGAATTCCCCTGTGTCCCACCATGAAATTCAGGAAATTCTACCCAATATCTACCATCATCTTCCTTATGAAATATTGCAGGATATGATTTTAACATCCTTTCACCTCCACATCATATCAAAAGATAAGGGGTATTATTTCAACCCCAAATCTTTCAAAATTTTGAGTTCAAGTCCTTTTCCTAAATCTTTATTACCATGGATAGGAATTACTACTATGTACTCAAAATCTGGATGACTAAAATAATGGTGACTACCATTTTGGCGTATTTCTTTCCAACCATGTTGTCTTGCCAACTTAGCCATCTCTTTTCCTGTAAGCGGCATATAGTTACCTCCTTACAATTAGAATTATACGCATAATACGCATTTTGTCAAATGATTCCAATGAAATATGAAAAAGCCTAGCACAGGTATAACATTGCACTAGACTTATATTTTATTCGTTATTGATGAATCATTTGTTTTTTTACAAATTCTTGATAGTGAGGATGTGATTCTAGTAATTCAGAGTGATTTCCTACTCCAGTAATCTTTCCATCTTCTAGGAAATAAATTTGAGTGGCATCTTGAACCGTTGATAGTCGATGAGCAATCATCACTTTCGTTAAATGACGATATTCCTGTTCTAATGTTTGAATAATCTTATGTTCTAAAATACTATCCAATGAAGAAGTTGCTTCATCTAAAAAAATTAATTTTGGATTTCTTAACAAAATACGAGCAAATGCTAATCGTTGCTGTTGTCCCCCTGAAAAATTATCCCCTAATTCTGAAACATTCGTATAAATTCCTTGTGGTAATGCAGTTACAAAATCATAGATCTCCGCATCTTTCAAAGCTTGATTAATCGCATCTTGACTAACCGTTTCCTTTAATCCCCACGTTAAATTATCTAAAATCGTTCCTGCTAATAATGTTTCATTTTGTGCAAGATATCCAATTTGATTTCTATATTCTTGGAGATTTACTCCGGTTAAATCGATAGAATCAATGGAAACTTGTCCATTAGTTGGTTGTATCATTCCTAATAAAAGACTTAATAATGTACTCTTTCCTGAACCTGATGGACCAACAATCGCTACAGTTGAACCAGATTTAATTTCCATTGAAATATGAGTCAATACTGCTGTTTCTTCATAACCAAATGAAACATCTGACAATTGAATAGTTGCATCTGATAACTCAACCACTTCTCCAGTATTTTGTGGAACTGAAATAGGTTTACAAATCAATTCTAATATATCGCTCATTGATCCTTGTAATTTAGATAATTCGCCTAAAAAACTACCGACAGAACTTGCAGGTGTTAATAACATGAAGATGTAAATTAAGAATGAAATAAATGTTCCAATCGTCATCTCACCACTAGAAAGTAATAAACCACCAAATAGGAAAATGAAACTTAATACAATCGTTATAAAAAATAATGAAAAAGGCTGCATCAACGCTTCAAAGAATCCTAATTTTACAGATTGTTGATATAATTCTAAAAATGACTCTTTCATCTTTTGTTTACTTTGTTCTGTAGCATTATTCGCTAAAAAAAATGTACGATTTCTAAAATACTCTCCTAATTGTCCAATCACTTTAATGGTGACTTTTTGCTCAGATTGACTAATATTAGAAACCAGTTTACTCATTGGATTTAAGAATAAAAAGATTGAAGGAATTCCTAATAAAATAACAAGAGATAATTTCCAATTTAAAATAAATAAAAAGATTAATATACCTACTATCGTCACAATACTTTGAATAAAATTTGGCAATTGGAAAACGATAAAGTTTTTTAATTTTTTACTCACTTCAATAATTTCACCAGCAGATTCTCCGCTTCTTTTTTGAGCTTCTTGTTCATTTTGAAGGACAGTCTCATAAGCTTTCATACGAAAATCAAGTACAATATTTTCCCCGATTTTTAATAGTCCATAATGAGCACTAAAAGATAATACAAACTGCATAAACAGAAGTGCAACAATGAGCATAACATTTTGAAAAATATTTTGCCCTGCTCCATTATCTAATAATGACTGTACTAAATAAGGAATACCTAAAGTCAATAAGCTCCCAACAATACCAATCAATAACCATGGAATCATCTTTAATTTCTGTTCTTTTGTTATCAAATTTTGCATAGAATAACCCCCACTCTCTTTTTGTATATCGTTAGATATTGACTATAGAATATCATTATTTTAATACTTGTCAATCGTTTTTTTAATACTAAACTAACTTTTCTAACGTTTTTTTAATTTGTGTGTTTTAAAAAAGAAAACGATAAAAAAGACTTTTGCATTCGCAAAAGTCTTTGCTTTATAACTAATCATGAATCTTCTTATTCTTCTCCATATTCGCCAGCATCAATTTTCGATATAGATGAATATTGATTTTCAGTGCTAAGGCAGCAATTCTTCTTCCTTTTTGGAAAATAGTATTTTTTGCTATTTCAAAGGCATGTTGTTTCAAATAGTGACGCACTCTTGGATAATCTGCTAGAGATTCAAAATCATCTTCCACTAGCATCTTATCTAAAATATAAAAATATGCATAAGATAACCGAAAGAATGCTTCTTCTTCTAATTTCGGAAATTGCTGTTTTACTAAATCATAAAATTGTTGATAAATCGTAATATACACTAAATCACGTTCACGATAAGGATTTGTCGTAATACTTTGCTGTCTATGATAGTAATAATAATACGGTTTCGTATTAACAACATATTTCTCAGCAATTTGAACTAGTTGATAGTGATAAAATGCATCTTCATAAATTTTTCCGACTGGAAATTCTATCTTTTCAGCAATTTCTTTTCGAATTAATTTATTACAAATTGTTCCTGGAACTTTTTGTCCAATTAAATATTCTCTTAAAAACTCTTCCTGATTTAATACTAAATACAAATCTTCTCGATCACATTGAGGAGTTTGGTTTGTAGTATATACATTCATAACATTACAACTCGAAACATCCGCATTTTCTGCAATGAGTTGATGATAAAGGGATGCAATCATTTCTTCATGAATGTAATCATCTGAATCAACAAATATTACATACTTTCCTTTTGCATACTTTTGTCCTTCATTTCTTGCTGAAGATAAGCCTCCATTTTCTTTATGAATGACTCTTATTCTCTCATCTGTTGTAGCTAATTCATCACATAGTCGACCACTTGAATCTGTCGCACCATCATCGACTAATAAAATTTCTAAATTAGAATAAGTTTGTGTTTGAATAGATTGAACACATTTTTCTAAATATTGTTCGACATTGTATACAGGTACAATGACACTAATTAATTCACTCATAGCTTATCCTTTCTTCAATACTTTATTTTTCACGGCATGAATCACTTCATAGAAGATTTCATCTTTGACAAGAGCTAATACTACTACATAATAAATGACACAGCTAACAATTGTTACAAAAATATTGATAAGTAATGCCCCATTCACGACCATTTCAATTGGACGAATCCAAGAAATTAACCCATAAATAATGAAAAATCCTGATGAATAAAGAACGTATTTTCCTGCATGAATAAATAATTTTCTTAAATCGATTAACTTATTATTGTTAATTAATAAAATGTCTAATGCAATGACTAATAATTCAGCAACAATCGTTGTTAAAATATACCATTCTGGTTTTGTAATACCGACAGCAGCTAGAATAGAGTTCAACACTAAGTTTAATCCTCCACCAATAAAGTAGAACATCGTTAATTTATTTTCATAGCCTTGTACAAATATAATTTGATTTTCTAAAATTAATGCCATTGCCCATGGAATAGAACGAAGAGCAAATAGGAACACACTAAAACTAGCATCTAAATATTGCTCCCCTGCATATAATACAGTTGCATGACTTGCTAAAATGGCTAATCCAAAATTTAATGGCGTAATACAGAACATAAAAATTCTTCCGCCCTTATTAACTAAATCATCATAAGCTTTCTTATCATTAATTCCTAAATAATACCCAAGTCTTGGAATACTAACACTTACCGCTCCACTAATGACTCCAGAAATAGAGAATACTAATGTTTGAGCAATCGTGTAATACGATACATATTCTGGTAAAGCAATTCTTGATAAGAAGATTCTATCTAAATACGTATAAAGCATTCCTGCATTCGCTAATAAAAGGATTGCAATTAATGGCTGAATAACGGCTTTAACTTCTTTCCATTGAACGCCAACAAAGTGGACTTCTTTCTTAATCCAAAAGAAACTAGCTAAATAATTTAACAGTGTCGCAATGGACATTAAAAAGGCATACGGTACAATATCATGTTCAGTTTTTACAAATGTAAAAATAGAAACAAGCATAAAAATTCGAATGAATAAAGTCTTATATAAAATGAACGTATAATTTTCAAATGCTTCATTCATCCATTCAATATTTAAAAACTGTGCAAATACTTGTATCGCCATAATGTAATACAATGTTTTTAATACGGGAGCACCTTCCATTTGGAATGTGATAATAAAATAGACAATTGTTGTAATAACCGTACAAAATAAGGAAATATAAAAGAGTAATGAAAAGATTCGATTAATCTCTTCTTTATTTTCCTTTGCCTTACTAATAGCACGAATTCCATAATTATAAATTCCTAAAGTTGCAAAAGGGATAAATAACCCGATGAAGGTATTCGTAATATTGAAATACCCATACTCTGTCTTATTTAAAATTCTGGCAATATAGGGACCTGTAATTAGTGGAAAAACAATATTTAATACTCGCATTAAAAGGTTTGCGATAGCATTTACTTTAATATTTTTCATAATTCACCTCATTTTACTGGAGATAGTATAGCAAATTCATGCAAAGATAGAAACAAATATCCTAGATATTAAACAATTCATAAGATTTGAGAAGTTTTTGTCCTAACACTCCTTCTAATACTACACTTCAATAGACATAAAAAGAAGGCTGGATAAGCGTCCAACCTCTTTTAGACTTAACTCCGTTATTGTTCATCTTTACGATAAGCTTGCAATAAATGACTCTTATAATCAATTTCTTCTTGAGAAGGAACCGTCATATAGTCCCCATAAAATTGAGAAAGAAATACATCGTATTCTTTTGGTGCAGGAACCATCATATCTTCAAATGGTAATTCAATCAATTCTTCAAAAGTTCCACGAGGGAATACTTCTTTTCGTCCATCTTTACCGCAACCGACAAGACCTTCATACTGTCCATCTTCTTTACGATATTTTTTAATTAAGGCATCGATACGATTTCCAAACCAACGTGGATTTACGATGCGTAGCAAATACCACATAATTTTACGGCAAATATCTTTAATAGCACTATCGCCATATTGAACATATTGTAATTTAATGTATGCAATCATTCTTAAAGTTGCCATTAAATGAGCCTTATCGATTAATTTAATATCATCATAACGCTCGATTGGAAATACATCTACGAAGACACTTGTATCATGACGATCCACTTTAATATGATCTTCAACAACAGTACGTTCATCTGTCACTACTAAGAAGTTTTGAAAATACCAATCAGAAGTTTCCTTACTTAAAATTTTGTAGTATGGATGTTGATCTTTTTCAACTGCTTGAATAAATTTATCATATTCAGAACGATACATAGAAATATCAATATCATCATCCCATGGAATAAAGCCTTTATGACGAACAGCTCCTAATAATGTTCCATAACTGACAAAATACTGAATATCATTTTCCTTACAAATACGATCAATGTATTTTAAAATATCTAATTGCGTTTGCTTTAATTCTTCTTTTGTTAAATACTTTGGCATCATGCTACTCCTCTTCTTTTAAGTAAACTTCCAATTCATGTGGATTAGTTTGTTTTTCAATTGGAGGTAATATTAAATAATCTCCATAATATTGTGTTAATAATCGGTCATATTCTTTCGGAATTGGCAAAACATGTCCTTCAAATTCTCCATCAATAACATCATCGAAAATCCCTGCTTCAAATACTTCTTTTTCTTTTAATTTAGAAGCTAACAAGCATTCATATTTTCCATTCGGACTCGTATATTGTTGAATCACGTCTTCAATTTTATACGCAAATCTTCTAGGAGACACTGGTAATAATACTGTCCAGAAAAATGTACGAATCATATCTTTTATCAAACTATCTTTGTATACAATATTTTTATGCTTACTGAATGATAATAATTTAAAACTTTCTAATTGATAAGTTTTATCTACTGCTTTCAAATCATTAATTCGATCATAAGGAAAAATATCAATAAAAATTCCACTCTTATAAGTTTTTCGATTTCTAGTATCTGTAATAACGGTTTGGTTATCTACTACTTTAATAAAATTATTATAGTAATCGGCATTATTCTCTAATGATAAAATGTCATATTGAGATGAAGAAAACTCACGTTTAAAACGTTCATAATCATTTCTTGGCATCATAATATCAATATCATCATCCCATGGAATAAATCCTTTATGACGAATCGCACCGATTAAAGTCCCATAATTAAGAAAATAATGAAGCTTTTCCTTTTTACAAAACTCATCTACTGCTAAAAGAATTGCTAATTCTCTTTGTTTAACTTCTTCTGTCGTTAATCTTTTCATTTAAAAATCCTCTTTTATTCAGATATTCCTTGATGATTATAGCACAACAGCACAAAACAATAAATACACAAGGGATTTTGCAGTAAAAAAATTAAATTTTAAAAAAAATTCGTATATATAAGTGAAGAGACAAATAAAGGAGGAATTACTATGAAAATCAAACCAACAAACGACTTACTCTTCAAAAAAATGATGACAACAACAGGAAAGGAATATATTCTGGAAGACTTCATCGAAGCAGTTACAGGAATGAAGCTAACAAATGTTAGACCAACAAATCCATATCAGATAGAATCTTATCAAAAAGAGATAGAAAACCTAAATCCTGTTATGTATAGTACGATTGTTGATGTAGCAGCTACTACGGAAGATGGCATGGAAATTATGATAGAAATGCAACTCTATCAGCATAAAGATTTTTTTGAACGTATCTTTAACTACATGGCAACCACTTATACGCAAAACTATAAAGCTGAAAGTGCAAAAGCAATTATTTCTATTGTTGTTACCAATTTTACAGTATTCCAAGAATTTCAAGAAGCACGAGTAGAGATTGGATTAACCAACTTGATTTGTCATAGAGAAATAAAAAATAGAAAAAACCAACCTTATTGGCGAATCTATTTAGTAAATTTAACAGATAAAGCCATTCTAGAAGGTGAAAATACAGATTTATCAGAGTGGCGAGACTTTCTAAAAAATGGTACAATTAAGCCGGAATCAAGCAGAGGATTAAAAGAAGCACAAAAAATAGTGAACTTCTCAAATCTATCAGGTGAAGAACGGAGGCTTGCAGAATTAATGGAAAAATATGAAGATGTATACTATCAAGTCATGAAACACCAATTGGAAGAAGGAATTGAACAAGGGATTGAAATAGGACGTCAACAAGGCGTAGCACTTGGGGAACGAAAAGGACAACTCCTATTATGTTTCAAATTAAACTTATCAATGGACGAAATCCAAAAACATACCGGTTTATCATTAGAAGAAATCGAAGCCTTCAAAAAAGAATTACATTAAAAATACAACCACTCCTAAAAAAGAGCCTTTCGTTTTCTCTTCGAAAGGCTCTTTCAATTTGTTTATTTTCCTTTTACAATCGTTACATCCGTATAAGCATCCACTTTAATGACACTTGCACTTGTTTCTTTTGTTTCAGGTTTTTCTGTTATTTTAGCTCCATTATTCAACATGATGTCATATTTCCCATCAAATGCTTGAGGAACATTTACTTTTACTTCCCCACTAACAGTATCTAAAAATACTTCATATGGATCAGCATTTTTCGCTAGTTCAACCGTAATTTTTAATGTATCTTTTCCAAATTGAGAAGTATATAATCTAAACCCATGTTTCGAGACTGGAATATACAATCCTTCTTCATTTGATTTTGTATCTTTAATCGTATTTACAGAAGTTTTTGAAATTTTCCCTGATACGGTCACTTTTGTTTGAGGATTTGAAGTTTCTACAATCGATAATTCCACATTTTGCTCTGTTCCATAAATTTCTACTTTTTGTTTCGCATTTTCTTGTAATTCCCAAGTCTGTGTAAAATCAAAATCTGTTTTTGCATTGCTATAAGTCATATAAAATGCAAAAGCTACAATGACTAGGAAAAAAACGATAAATGGTAAAATTTTCTTCATAAGCTTTCTCCTTATTTAAATTCTCGTTCACTAAATAAATAATAACTAAAAATAAAGTATAAGACACTAAAAATGAGAGCAATTATTACGGATAGCGTTAAAAAGTCTCCACTACCTGTAATCCCCTTTAATTGGTTAAAGAGTAAAAAGTGATTTAATAATTCAGGATCAATCACATTTTCCATCGAAAAACTCATTAAATTATCAAATAAAATTACAATCACTATATAAATTAATTGCGCATAACTCATCTTATCTACATAGTTAAAAATGAAAATAGACAGAAACATAATACATAAATAATAAGGATATTGGTACACTGCTATATTCCACACTGTCGATAGAGAAACACCATCTGCAAAAATTCCTCTAAATACTGCTACAGATAAATAAGCAACGAATAAATGTGCTGTTGAATATAGAACCGTCATCACAACTTTATAAACAAATAAGGACAAACGACTACTAGCTTTAATAATTTGTGTATTAATGGTTCTAGATACAAAGTCTTCTCCCCAAACGAACAAATCTACAGCAATAAAAAATAATGGCAGAAAAGCTGTTGAAGTCGATAATGTCATGATAACTCCAGTATCCCCACTCTTTTCTCTCATTACAAATGTAAACAGAAATTCTAATAAAATACATAATAAAAGTGAGATAGAAAAGACTTTTTCTTTTCTAATTTTATAAATATCTGCTTTAAAATTTGACATCATTGCTCTTACCTTCCTTCAACCAAATTAAAATAATATTCTTCAAAAGAAACTTGTTCTTTATAAATTTCAAAAATTTCAATCTGATTTTTTCTTAATACATCAATCATCTGATTAATCGAAATTGGTGTATGAGTCACTTCTATTTTGTCAGGCAAAAGAGTACAGTCACAATTATTTGCTGTTAAAAGTTCAAACGCAGTATTATTTGACGCTGTTGAAACGATAATTTTTTTTGCCAATGAAGATAAAATAGCTGATTTTGAGTCTTCCTGAATGACTTTTCCTTTACTCATAATAACATAATCATCTGCAATAAGATCTAATTCAGATAAAATATGGCTGGAAATTAAAATCGTAATATTAAAATCATTTTTTAAAGTTGCTAGAATATCACGAATATCTTTGATTCCTTTTGGATCTAATCCATTAATCGGTTCATCTAAAATTAATAATTTTGGTGAATCAATAATAGCTAACCCTATCGCTAATCGTTGTCTCATTCCTAATGAAAAATCTTTGGCTTTTTTGTTTGGATCCACATCGGCTAAACCAACTAAGTTTAATACTTCCTCTATTTTTTCATGAGAAGGATTTTCTCCACATAGTAATAATTGATAGTGTAAATTATCATAAGCGGAAAGATTCAAATGAAGAGCTGGTGATTCAACAATCGAACTCAATTTACATCCCTTTAGCCCAATAATTTCTCCAGAATCTTGTTTAATGAGACCAGAAATAATACGAATTAATGTCGTTTTACCTGCTCCGTTTTCACCAATTAAGCCACAAATTCTACCTTCATTAATATTGAACGAGACATTATCTAGGGCATGATGTTTTGCATATCGTTTATGAATATTTTTCACTTCAATTAAAGGTTGACTCATGTATTCACCTCATTATTTTCAAAATTAACTGTTATGTGTAATTGATAACGTTTACTACAAACACAATACTATCACTTTTTATGAATATTACAAGAAAAAAGACTTTTCGAAGTAGCATTGTAGCTATATTCGAAAAGCCTTTGATTACTTATTTAAATCATTTGAATGAATACTTATTCGATATTAATAAAATTTATTTCTTATCTTTCTTTTTGAAATTTAAACTCATCATACCTAAAAAGCTCATAACACTAGCACTAATCGTATAATACAAATTAGTATCATCCATTCCTGTATTTGGAAGAACTTGTTTATTTGGAACAAGTTTTTCAGATACTGTTTGATGAACTACTTCTTTTTCTTGATTTTTAGATTGTATTTTTTCAGTTGAAGTTTGAACTTTACTTTCATTAGATTTAGAAGTTTCTTCAAATGTAGATTTTTTAGTTTGATCTTCCTGTTGAGATTTAGGTAGCTCATAATCTTGTTTTGGTTGTTTATTATTTAAGTCAAATGCAGGTAATTCAGGCTGTACTAACGGTTCACCTTTCATACTTACTGGTTCAGTATATTCTGGAATTTCTAATTTTGGTGCTTCATTCGGTACTACTCCACCATTAAATTCTGGTACTTCTAGTTTTGGTGCTTCATTCGGTACTACTCCACCATTAAATTCTAGTGGTTCTAGATGTTCTGGCGTTCCTTTATCAGTAACAACTTTTAATTTATAACTAAAAGTTACTGAATTAATTCCTTTTTCAATTACTAAACTATTTGGAATATTTTCCTTTTGTAATAAATAGGTTTGACCTTTATAAGTTATTTCATTTGGAGGAGTTGCTACAGTAACTGTGGAACCTTTATCACTTTTCTCGCTAGTAATTGTAGGAGCAATCTCATTTCCATTTTCATCAACAAATTTTTGTTGTACAACTCCAGTATCAATTAGTTTTTTATAAGTTACTAAATGGTAATTTGTAGAAACAGTCTTCATGATTTTATCGTAATCAGTATCATTTAATAAGTTTTTCATACTAAAGTAATAAATAGCATTCGAATTAAAGTTATAGCGGTATTGGGGGTTGTTGAAGTAATGTTCAAAAGTCTGTGTTAGACCACCATCTTCTGTAGCAGTTCCCTTGTATCCAATTTTTCTTAACAAGCTATAGTCACCACGGATAGGAACAGCTTCAGGGTTTTTAAATGCTTCTAAAGGAACGTCGCTTTCTTTCAAAAGATTTTTTTTGTTAAAGATAGAATCGTTAATGACTTTAGCATACAACTTGTTAAAAGGAATTGCATTTCCATTTTCGTCTTTGTATATATATTTGGTTGTGACAGAAGGATTTCTATCTTTAGGATTTGCAGATTTGATAACTTTGCTTAAAATATAGCTTTCTACAGCCATTTTATCTGTAACAACATCAAAATAATCTGGTTTTTCAGTTAAACCAAAATTGTAAGTTTTCTCAATTGAAATTGTATCAATTCCAAACTCTTTTCTCAAATAACTATCCTGATCAAGTTTTGTATTGTAAGATACAGTTTCACCATCTCTTACTTTTATAATGTAGGCGTCTTGTTCTTTTTTTATGTTTTCTTTATATTCTTTTGGAACATTATTAGATAATTCAACCATTTTTGTTTTTACTGTTTTGGGCGTTTCTGTAAGAGCTTCATCAGAAATGTTTTTAAAATGCCTTGGATTAGAAAGGTTAATTTTATCCTTATCTAAAAATTGAACATTCCCCATATTTGATTTAAAATCAGTGAAAGTTTTTGTTTTTCCATAATCATTCTCAAGCTCTCTTGATGATAAATGATTTAGTAATAAAAAGCGTTTATTAGGAGTACTTATAAAATTTTCTTTTAATTTACTAATTTTTTCAACTTCAGCTTGGCGATTAGCTTCTTCAACTTTAGCTTCTTCTAAATCTTTAATCTGTTCATCTACTTTAGTTTCTCCCGCTTTCTTTAACGCAGCTTCTTCAGATTCTACTTTAGCAGTACCGACATTTTCATCTTGCTTTTCTTCAACATTAACCCCAGCTTTTTTAACTTCCTCTACTTTAGCTTTTAATTCAGCTTCCTTTACAGGAACTGTTTCTTCTCGAACAAATTCATCCTTTGTCTCAGATTTTCCATTTGAACCAACATTTTCTGTTGGATTTGTATTAGTTTCTTCAGCTAATACAAAAGTGTTACTACCTAGACTAACAAACAAAGAAGATGCTAATATAATTCCACTTACTAGCCCTAATTTAGTCTTTTTTAAATACCCATGCCCTTTTACTTTACTAGACAATTTATTCATAGTATACTTCTCCTTTTTCACCCTAATACCCATAATTAAGCTAATAATAATCCAACATTATCAAAATGTAAAGGCTTTATGTTAAGAAAATAACATTCTTATATTTCGAAAAAAAAGACTCTCCAATGTAGTGTACTAGCTACATTAGAGAAGTCTATTCTTATCTATTCTTTTTCAGCATGAGTCTTTCCTTGTGCTTTTGCTTGGGACTCACTCATTTCAACAACTTTTGCTTGATTTGTTTTTGCTGGCATTCGTTTTTTGTCGTACCAATATGTCGTTGCTTTTCCTTCATTTGCTACATATACTGTACGATCATTTTTTCTTTTTGCTGTACTCTTTGTTGTTACTTGAGATTCACTCTGAGTCGTTTCTTGAGCTTCACTTGTAATAGTTGGTTCAGCTAAACCTATTTGATAATCAAGTATTCCATTCGGTGCATCATTATTTAAAATCACCCTAGTTGTTCCATCTTCATTCACTTCTTCAAGTGAACTATTCAATTGAATCGGAATCAATCTTCCATTGGCAGAGATTCCAGCATATTGTAATTCTACTTGGCGTGGAATTAATTCTGAATCTGTATAAAGAGGAGTTACTCGGTAATCTAGCCATGCATTTTTATTTTGTTTTAACCATGCAGCTAATTTTTCTTCATAAAACAGCATTCCTGCAGGATTTTTTTCATCCGTACCTGTCATACTTCCAGTATTTAAATACGCAGTCATAGGTGTTAAGTTTCTAAGTTCATCATTCAATCCACTAAATTGATAACCAACTAAATGTCCACGATTCATGAACCATGCTTCTTTTCCTGAATAATCGACTGGGAATTTAAAGTTATGCCAACCAACTGGATCAACATTAATTCTACTATCTCTTTCTTCTGTTGGTTTATCATCATATCGTAATTGAATATGAGCTTGAGTTGAACGTTTATAAGTATCTAATTCCCCTAATATCATTTGTTTTTCTCTTTTAAAGGGTAAAAGAGATTCTGGTAAATCATGAGATTGATCAATCTGAACGGTTATCGTCGTTGTCTCTTCTTGGACTTCCTTGTGGGTATTCGTCGAACAAGCAACGAGTGTTAAAGAGGTCATCCATAAAAGAAAGAGTTTAAAAAAGCGATTTATCATATCATTCTCCTTTTATTTTATTCCTACCAACAAATAGGAGTTTGTCCTTGTTGGATTAAGATATCATTTACCTTACTAAATGGTTTACTTCCAAAGAAACCACGATATGCCGATAATGGGCTTGGATGAGGAGCTTTTAGCAGGACATGATTTGGATTCGTAATCAGTTTTTCTTTATCCTGAGCGGGTTTACCCCAAAGGATGAAAATCACTGGATGCTTCAATTCATTTAAAGACTCAATGAGACGATTGGTTAATGTTTCCCAGCCCTTTCCTTTATGACTGTTTGCATTTCCTTCTTCTACTGTTAATACGGTATTTAACAATAATACTCCTTGTTTTGCCCAATGAGATAAATCTCCTTCTGTAGGAAGTTCTCCCCCGATATCCTCTTGTAATTCTTTATAAATATTTTTAAGGGATGGTGGAAGTGGAGTTCCCTTTTGAACAGAAAAGCTTAATCCATGAGCTTGACCAAATCCATGATAAGGATCCTGTCCTAAAATGACGACTTTAACGGACTCAAATGGCGTAAGTTCTAAAGCATTAAAAACATTTTTCTCTTCAGGAAACACTCTTACTTCTGATCTTCTTTTTTGAACAAAAGCTTGTAACTGCTGATAATAGTCTTTTTCCATTTCTTCTGCTAAAATTTCATTCCAAGTCGTCATACTTCATCCTCTATTTTTTGATAAATTTCAAAGGTATGTGGATAAATATTTTTTTCATCCACAGTTCCATCCATACTTTTAACTTTTACAAATTTTTCCCATGGAAAATCTTTTGGAAAATACGTATCACCGTCAAATTGATCATGAATTTTTGTACAATAGAGTGTATTCACTTGATGTTTTAAAGAATCAAATAATACAGCTCCACCAATAATGTAAATATCTTCATGTTTACCATCTTCAATTAACGTTTCAACATCTGAAATTAGTTCTGCTCCATTTGCATCATAATCAGCAACATTGGAAACAACAATGGTATGTCTTCTTGGTAATAATCTCTTTCCCATACCTTCAAAAGTTTTGCGTCCCATTACAATCGTTTGATCTAATGTTACTTCTTTGAAAAATTTCCAATCATTTGGTAAATGCCATGGTAAAACTCCTTCTTTACCAATCACACCATTTTCATCTTGTGCCCAAATATAAATTAACATGTAAATTCCTCCTTGAGATTAAACAGCAATCGGTGCTTTAATCGTTGGATGACATTCATATCCTTCTAATACAACGTCTGCCACTTCTAAATCATATAATGATTTTTCAGGATGTTTTAAGACTAATTGTGGTAACTCATACGTTTCACGACTTAACTGAAGATCCACTTGTTCTAAGTGATTCAAATACAAATGCGCATCTCCTAATGTATGAACAAACTCTCCAACTTCTAATCCTACTTCGTTTGCAATTAAGTGCGTTAATAATGCATAACTCGCAATATTAAATGGCACCCCTAGAAAGACATCTGCACTACGTTGATATAATTGACAACTTAACTTGCCATCTGCAACATAAAATTGGAACATCGTGTGACATGGCGGTAATGCCATACTTGGTACATCTTCTGGATTCCATGCAGAAACTAATAATCTTCTTGAATCAGGAGATGTCTTCAACATTTCAATGACTTGTGCTAATTGGTCAATCGTTTCTCCTTGAGTTGTTTTCCAATGTCTCCACTGTGACCCATAAATATTTCCTAATTCTCCATATTTTGCAGCAAACTCATCCTCATTTAAAATTCTTTGGCAAAATGTTTCCAATTCTTTTTCATACACCGCTTTAAATTCTGGATCTTGTAAACTTCTACGACCAAAATCTGTCATATCTTCTCCAGTATAATCAGGAGACTCTACATAACGTTTAAAAGCCCACTCATCCCAAATATGATTATTATGTTGTAATAAATAACGGATATTTGTATCTCCTTTAATAAACCATAATAACTCACTTTTAATAAGTCCAAATGGAACTCTTTTAGTTGTTAAAATTGGAAATCCCTTTGATAAGTCAAATCTCATTTGATAGCCAAAAATACTTTTTGTCCCTGTTCCTGTACGGTCTGATTTTTCGATTCCTTCTTGTTTAATTTTTTCTAATAATTCTAAATATTGTTTCATCTGATGAGCTCCCTACTATTAGACTAACTCTGCTAAATATTCCCATCTTTCGTAGGAATTCGCTAGTTCTTGTTCTAATGTTTCTAATCGTGTTTGTAATTCTTGTAATTTTGCAAAGTCTTGTGCTTGTTGATTCATTTCTTCTTGAATTTCTTCAATCGATGCTTCTAATTCAGCTATTTTCCCTTCAATTTCTTCCCATTCTTTTTTCTCATGATACGTCATCTTTTTAGCTTTTTCTGAAGTGGAAGGTTTTGAAGTTTCTGTTACTTTTGGAACTTCTACTGTTTTAGTTTCTTCTACAGTTAAATTCCCTTGTTTTTCTAGGAAATCACTCATGGAACCATAATACAATTCTGTATTTCCCTGTCCTTTAATCACAAATAATTGATCCATTGTTTTATCTAAGAAATAACGGTCGTGAGAAACTACAATAACGGCACCATTAAATTCATCTAAATAATCTTCTAAAACAGTTAATGTATCAATATCTAAATCATTGGTCGGTTCATCAAGTAATAAGACATTTGGCTTTGTCATTAATAGACGTAATAAATATAACCTTCTTCTTTCTCCACCTGATAATGTTCCAATCAATGCTCCATGCATATAGCGAGGGAATAAAAATGTTTCTAGTAATTCCGTAATCGAAGCTACTTCACCATTTTTTTGACGAACTTCTTCAGCATATTCTCTTAAATATTGCACTAATTGCTTATCCATTGGAATATCTTCATCTTGTTGCTTATAGTAAGCTAAGCGAACGGTATCTCCAACAGTCATTTCTCCTTCACTAAAAGGATACAGACCTGCTAGAGCATTTAGGAAAGTAGATTTTCCAACTCCATTTTCTCCAACAATTCCAATTCTAGCTTGGCTTTGAATAATCCACTCTAATGAGCGAACAATTGACTTATCTCCAATTTGTAAGCTGACATCTTTTAATTGAAATACTCGTTTTCCAATTCTTGTTTGATCAAAACGTATGGCTAGAGATTCTTTAGAATCTGTTTGTTTCACTTCTTTTTCTAATTGTTCAAATCGTTGAATTCTAGCTTGTTGTTTAGTTGTTCTTGCCTTAGCTCCTTGTCTCATCCATTGTAATTCTTGTTGATATAAACGTTGCTGTTTATGAGACATTTTTTGAGCAATTTGTTCTCGTTGTGATTTTTGTTCTAAGTAAGATTGATAATTCCCATCATATGCTTCAATTCTACCTTGGGTTAATTCAAACATATGGTCAACGACACGTTCTAAGAAATAACGATCATGAGTGACTAATAGTAAAGAACCTTTGTACGAAGCTAAATATTGTTCTAACCATTGAATGGCTTGCATATCTAAATGGTTTGTCGGCTCATCTAACAATAATAAATCCGGCTCTTCCATTAACACTTTGGCAAGACCTACTCGTTTCTTTTGTCCACCAGACAATGTAGCAATTTGCTGATGAATATCTTCAATTCCCACGTGCTGTAAAATGGATTTAATTTTCACTTCATACTGCCATCCATCCACTTGATTCATTTTTTGTTCCAATGCTTCAAATTGTTTTAAATATTTTTCATCTTGTGGATGCTGTTGTAATTGTTCGACACTCCATTCATAATCATGAACTAATCTTAATAATGGATTATCTGATTGATAGATGGCTTCAAATACCGTATGTTCAGGATTTAAAGAGGGATTTTGTGAAAGATACCCAATTCTAAAATCATTTGAACAAGTAATCGAACCGCTCTCTGCTTCATCTATTCCGGCTAAAATATTTAATAGGGAGCTTTTTCCTGTACCATTTTGACCAATTAAGCCGACATGTTCTCCTTCATTAATAATGAACGAAACATCTGCTAATAATGTTTTAGCACCATATGTTTTTTTCAAATGATCTACACGAAAATCTTTCATAATATTCCCCTTTTATGATTAAAATAAACCAGTCGCTTTACCGTCTTCTAATACATCCATCTCTAATGCAGCTGGTTTCTTTGGCAATCCTGGCATCGTTAATATATTGCCTGTTAAAGCTACAACAAAGCCTGCTCCTAATTTAGGAACGAGTGAGCGAACTGTTAATTCAAATCCAGTTGGTTTACCTAATAAAGACGCGTCATCTGAGAAAGAATATTGCGTCTTAGCAATACAAACGGGCAAATGATTCCAACCATTTTTCTCTAACTGTTTTAATTGTAATTTCGCTTCTTTTGTATATTGAACAGAATTTGCTCCATAAATTTTAGTTGCAATCGCCTCTATTTGTTCTTCAATCGAACTGTTTTCTTCACAGACTGAATGAAATTGGGGTGTTGTATTTTCGAATAAGTGTAACACTTCTTTTGCTAATGCTACTCCACCATTTCCACCATTTTCCCATACAGAAGTAGAGATACAAGAAATCCCTTTTTTCTGACAAAGAGTTTGTACTAATTCCTTTTCTTGTCGGGTATCTGTTACAAATTCATTTAACGCAACAACAGCTGATAATCCATAATGTTGTGTCATATTTTCAATATGTTTTTCTAAATTAGCAAATCCTTTTTCTAAAGCTTCTAAATTTTCTCCTTCTGTTAATCCAGAAAGGGAAACTCCTCCATGCATTTTAAGCGAACGAATCGTAGCCACAATGACAACTACATCAGGTGCTTTTTGTAATTGAGGAACTTTAATATCTAAAAATTTCTGAGCTCCTAAATCAGCTCCAAATCCAGCTTCTGTTACAACAATTTCTCCAAGTGCTAGAGCTGCATTAGTCGCAATCACACTATTACATCCATGTGCAATATTGGCAAACGGCCCACCATGAACAATTGCAGGCGTATGTTCTAATGTTTGAACTAAATTCGGTTTTAACGCATCTTTTAATAATAATGTTAAAGCTCCTTGAACATTTAAATCTTTCACCGTAACGGGAACTTTTTCAAAAGTGTACCCAATAACAATATTTTCTAATCGTTGTTTTAAGTTATTTAAATCTGTCGCCAAACATAAAATCGCCATCATTTCACTAGCAACCGTAATATCAAATCCATCTTCACGTGGAACTCCTTGAATCGGACCTCCTAATCCTACAATGACTTGTCGCAAAGATCGATCATTTAAGTCCACTGCTCTTTTCCAAATAATTCTTCTACTATCAATTTGTAATTCATTTCCCTGATAAATATGATTATCGATGAATGCTGCTAGTGCATTAGTAGCACAAGTTAATGCATGCATATCTCCGGTAAAATGTAAATTAATTTCTTCCATTGGAACAACTTGCGCATATCCTCCACCGCAAGCTCCTCCTTTAATGCCCATTACAGGTCCTAATGAAGGCTCCCGAAGCGCAATAATAGATTTTTTACCTAATTTTGTAAAAGCATCCGCTAATCCTATCGTAACGGTTGATTTTCCTTCTCCAGCAGGAGTTGGACTCATAGCTGTCACTAATACTAATTTGCCTTTTTTCTCTTTAGAAATTCGATTAACATCAATTTTTGCTTTATATTTCCCATAAAACTCGATTTGTTCATCATTTAAGCCAATGCTTGAAGCAATTTCACGAATTGGTTTCATAACAGCTTCTTGAGCAATTTGAATATCTGATTTCATTCATACCCCTCCTTGAACTAACTATAACGTTGATATTTTCTTTTAAATGCATAATAAGTAATGGCTAATGGAACTAAGGAACCAAACCACGCTAAAGGATTAGCAGTTGTTAATCCAATATAGCCAAAAATTTTGGTTAACACTAATGCAGCAAAAACTCGCATCATTAACTCCATAATTCCTGCAATTGTTGGAATCACAGTTTTTCCTACTCCTTGTAATGTATAACGATAAATAAATAATAATGACAAAATACCATAGGATGAAGAATTAGCTAAAATATAAAGTCTACCATATTCCACTACCGATTCATGTCCCACACCTACAAACATTCTCATAAAATATGGACTAAATAGAATTAATATAAATCCTACGCAAAAACTAAATGTAAGAGAAAGTTTAATACAATCTCTAACACCTTTCCAAATGCGATCATATAATTTTGCTCCATAATTTTGAGCTGAATAAGTCGCCATTGTAATTCCAAATGACATCATAGGTAAGATTCCTAATTGGTCAATCTTTTGTGCAGCTGTATAGCCAGCCACCGCTTCATGTCCTAAACGATTTAATACAATTTGCACCGTAATGGTTCCAATCGCAATAATAGAAGATTGAAATCCCATTGGAAACGAGATATTCATATGGTGGAATAAAAAATCTTTTGTAAAATAAAGTGACTCTTTTTCTATATGTAAAATTGGAATTTTCTTTTTAATATACATATAACAGCAAATGGCAGAGAATAATTGACTGACTACAGTTGCAAATCCAGAACCTCCAACACCCATATTAAAATGAACAATAAATACGTAATCTAATAATATATTTAAAATACAAGAGAGAGCTAAAAAATATAGTGGTGTATTCGCATCACCAATTGCTCGAATAATATTCGATAATAAGTTAAAAGCAATTTGAGCAAAAATTCCAGCAAAAATTACCATTAAATATTCATAAGCATAATCAATTATTTCTGGAGGAGTTTGCATTATTTCTAATATTTGACGACAAAATAGCATACTGAATATCGTTAATAATATCGTTGCTCCTACAGATATTAAAATAGAAACAAAGAAACTTCTTTTTACTCCTTGCATATCTTTAGCCCCAAACTTTTGGGCAAGAGGAATCGCTAATCCAGCTGTCATACTAATGGCAAAGCCTATAATAAAGAAAACAATACTTCCTGTTGATCCAACTGCTGCAAGTGCTTGTACGCCAATATATCTACCAACGAAATAAGTATCAGCCATATTATAAAATTGTTGAAAAACATTCCCAATTAATAATGGTAAGGTAAACCGAGAAATTAATTTCATCGGATTTCCAGATGTCATATCCTTCGCCATTTTACTCCTCTTTTCTACATACATACTCAATTATATAGTATACTAAAATATACAAAATTTTGACAGTCATACCCTTGGAAAAATGATAGGATTCTCTCATGGTAACGATAAATTTTTCTTTTTTAGACCTACAAATTATGTTACAATACAAACGAAAAGAGGCGAAGATTTATGGTTGAATTTGATAAAGAAAAAATTGCAAAAATGCAACAATATTTAGCAGAAATAACAGATCCAAACTTCCAAGGAAGTGCTACAGACAAAAGAATGGCTGTTGCAGAATTATTTAATTATTATCATTCAGATTGGCAGCAAGATGCCCTACATTTTGTCGACAAAAATCTTGAATTATTTGATGATCAACGAATGCAAGAAATTTTTAAAACGTATAACTCTGGAAGAAAGAGTCCTCAAACAGTCATCCGTCAAGAAAAAAAAAGTAAATATAAACGACCAATGAGACCGGGTGAAGATTAAATTACAATATAAAAGGTTTAAAATCCATTCATGATTTTAAGCCTTCTTTTTTATTTCATTATCGAATTCCTAATGCGATTCTTGCGTAACGAGACATTTTTTCCGGTGACCAAGCTGGGTACCATACTAATTTAACATCGATTGTTTTAATTTCTTCTATTCCTTTTAACGCACGATGAATTTCATCTGTAATAATATCTGCTAATGGACATCCCATTGTTGTTAGTGTTAAATTCACTTGGCAATGTCCTTCTTCATTTAACTCTACTCCATAAATTAATCCTAAGTTTACAATGTCAATCCCTAATTCAGGGTCAATCACTGTTTCTAATGCTTCTAAAATTTTTTCTTTCATTACTTCTGCTGTTTCACTCATACGATTACTCCTCTACTAATGTTTGTTTTAAAAATTCTACAGATGCTTCAATAGCTTTAAACGTAACAAAGTGTGGCACTTCTGGCGTTTCAATCCATTTTACGCGACTTGCATACGGTTCATCTTTAATCTTTTCATAAAACGCATGGTTTAATGCATAAGGCACTTTTTTGTCTTCTACTCCATGCCAAATTAATACTGGACGACCGGCAATTGTTTCAGGATTATCTGCTAATGACAAACTTTGTAACATTGGAATATATTTATCCATCAAATCAGGAGTTAATTCTACTGCTGGTTTATCTTTCATCCATGTTGAAGTTAATGACCATTTTGCAAATTCAATTGGATCCGCATTCCCCATTAAACTAACTGCAGAATATAAAAATGGAAAATGTTTTAATAATGCATAAGTTGTCATTCCGCCCATACTAAATCCAATTGCTCCAATTTTATCATCAACTAAATTTTCTTTTTGATAGGCCCCGACTAATGCTGGAAATTCCTTAACATTTTGCCCAATAATTTCCCATAATTCAAATCCGTTTAATTCAGAAGTTTTTCGTTCTCCATGATAGAGTTGATCGGGTAAAATGGCGCGCATGCCATTTTTCGCAAGCATCGCTCCGTAGTGAATACAATTTTCCTTACTTCCAGTCCAACCATGATAACAAACAACTGTTGGAATCATTTTATCTTTATTTTCATCTTGAACAATTTCTAAAATTGGAATTTGCTCAATCTTTTTTTCTTGAATAATAATCATAACTAACCTCTTCTTTCATATTTTTATAAAAATATGTTATACTTATAAGGATATTGTAACTAAATTGACAACTTTTCGTCAATAAAATCGATTATATAGATTACTATAGGAGGAAATAATGAAACCAAAATTAATTGCACTAGATTTAGATGGCACAACTTTAAATGGACAATCAGAATTTAATCCCCTTACGATTCAAACCTTACATCGTTTAACAGAACTAGGACACAAAATCGCCATTGTAACGGGACGTCCTTATAGAAGTTCAAAACATTTATATGAAGAATTAGGATTAGGTGGACCGATAGTAAACTTCAATGGTGCCCTATGTCATATTCCAAATGACGAAAATTGGCAAGGAGAATTTCACGTAACATTAGATGAAGCAATCGTTTTTGATATGTTAGACTTTCATAAAGAATTAGAATGTGATTATTTTATGGTAGAAGGAAAACATCATTTATATGCTACCATTGAAAATATCCCTGATTCACCTTACTATCCAAAAGATCAACAACCTATTTTATTACAAAAAGATACGCAGTTACTAGAAAAGCCAACGGCTATTACTGTTTTTTCTAGTATTGAAAAACAACCCTTCATTAAAGAAAAAATTAAGGAACGTTATGGCCATACGATTGATGTTCGTACGTGGGGAGGCGATATGCCTTGCTTAGAAATTGTCACTTATGGTATCGATAAATCTACTGGAATCCAACATTTATCTCGTTATTATGGCATTCCAACAGAAGATGTTTTAGCTTTTGGTGATGAAGATAATGACTTAGAAATGATTGAATTTGCTGGGCACGGCGTTGCGATGAATAATGCCATTGATAGTCTAAAAGCAATTGCAGATGACATTACTCCACTTCCACATGATCAAGATGGATTAGCTCATTACTTAATCAATTATTTTAAATTAGAAGCGTAAATGTATCTCTCTCTTACAAAATTTAAAAAGAAAAAATTCCCTTTGTAGGCCAGGCCGCTAGCAGCCACCTTTGGTGTCTCATGGTTACAAAGAAAATTTTTTCTTTTTTTATTTTTATTTGCATAAAATAGTCATTACTATTCTCAATATGATTCACTAATAAGATTAGCCAAATAAAGTTAAAAACAGAATTGTCAATCAATTCTCTTCACGAAAAAGTATTCAGCATAGTTATCTTCTGCATTTTCATAATGACCAACACATTCATATCCCAATGCTTCGTAAAACTCTTTTCCCTGACAGTCAAAGGTATCTAAACGAATGATATTCACTCCCATTGCAGCTGCCCGTTTTTCCATCTCAGAGATTAACTGGGTACCTATGCCTTTTCTCCTATAATCTTCATCAACAAAAACAGTTGATACATAGAGGATTTTAAATGCAGTAATACAAGCATCCAATCCAGCAATTAGTGTACCATCAGATTCAATACCGATCCGAATGTATCCGTTCATTTTATAACTTATATAGTTTCTATCAAACAAACTCAGCCTCGTTTCAATGTTCTCAACCTGTTCTTCATTTAAATCTATAAATTTCATATAAGCTTATCTCCTTATATATTGTATTTAGTTTATTAAAGGTGAGCTATACTCCTAAATAAGCGATATTTTTCTACTTCTTTAATCTTATTTGTCATTATTAAAACTAGAGTAACAGATTCACTATGCTCTTGTAAATAAAAGAAGAAATTTAGTTCCAACATTTTTTGTCTGAAAAATAAAATTAGTACTGAAAATTACGCTTATCTCTTCTAAAATTCAAAAGAAAAATTCCCTTTGTAGCTAAACCAAGGCTCGAAGTTTAGCCATGAGACACCAAAGGTGGCTGCTGGCGGACTAGCATACAAAAGGAATTTTTTCTTTTGAATTTTATATACGCAAAACATTATTGCTAATCTTTTAAGAAGAATACTCTATTTATCTATTCTTCTTCAATTGGATATGAATAGATTTCAATATGATCTCCTAATACTTTAATTTCAACTGGTAAATCATCTGATTGATCTCCATCGATATCTGATTCAATTTCAATATCAGAAGAAATTTTAATCGTTTTTGCTTTAATATATTCAATACTATCATTTTCTACCACATCCCCTTTTAATAAATCAGGAATTAATGATAATTTAGAGAAAATAGATGCATCTTTTAAAATTAAAATATTCGCATAACCTACTTTATTTCCATCAAATATTTTTTTGTCAGAGAAATAGTTCGATAATAGCACTAATACTTGACTAGCTTCTCCTTCATAGTTACCATTTTCAGTTTCAACTTTAATATTAAAAACTTCATCTCTAATAACAGATTTTACCGTGTTAATCGCATATGCAAACATTCCAAATTTTGTTTTATCTTCAATTTCTACATTATGAATTGCTTCTGGTAATGAACCTACACTAAAGATATAACCAAAATAATGATCATTTGCTTTACCAATATCAATTTTATTCGTTAAATTAAAATCTAATCCTTCAATTGCTTTATCGATATCTTGATCAATTTGTACTAATTTAGTAATTAAATTACCTGTTCCTCCAGGGATAATCCCTAATTTTGGAATATATTCTTTTTCAGCAATCCCTGAAATAACTTCATTCACTGTGCCATCTCCACCGAAAACAATCACAGCCTCATATTTTTCTTTGGCTGCTTCTTCAGCAAAATAAGTTGCATCTAAAGCTTTTTCAGTAATTCGAGTTTCAACAACTTCAAAATATTCTTTTACTTTATTTTCAATTTTTTCTTTGTAATTTAATGCTTGTTCTCCTCCAGAGGTAGGGTTAATAATAACCATTGCCTTTTTCAAATCATCAGCTCCTTAATCCATATTATTTTTATCATATATTGAAATTATATCATAGAAGGAAGAAAACGCATTCTAACTTGCCTATGAAGTTAAACTATTAAAATTGTTACTAGAAATTACACTCATCTCTCATAAATTCAAAAAGAAAAAATTTCTTTTTGAATTTTTATTTGCACTATAAAGGAATTTCGGTACTCAAACTGATTCGCCGATAGGATTCATCAAACTAAAAATAAGATGCAGATAGAATTATTTGCATATTTTTTATATTCTGTTATACTTTAGATACAACAAGAGCCGAGCTGGAACTCGACTCTCTTGTAGACCGTTAAAAAGACGGTGGCTAATTAAGTAAATAAAATAACATCACTCAACTCGTCAAAGTCATGAGCGGTGTTATTTTTTTGTCATTATTTCTATGATTTTGACAATCAAAGACAACAATGCCAATAGTACCATGGCAAAGGTTCCTATCAATGTCATTACTTCATAGCTTGACAAATCGCAACCTCCTTCCTAGTAGATTTAATTCAATGCTCATAAGCATCACCTACCTTATTAAGAGATTGCCACCGCTTTCAAACTTTCTACGCATATACTCTACCATAAACATTTCTAAAATGGAATAGCTCTATTTTTAATCTTTCGATTTATAATTTAGTTTTCCCTTATCTAAGTTTTAGAACAGAATTGTATACTTATCAAAATAGTTGAAAAATTACGCTCATTTCTTATAAAATTCGAAAAGAAAAAATTTTCTTTGTAGCTAAAGTAAAAAAATCCATCATTTTTGTACTGCACCCCAAAAGTTAGACATAAAAAATCTAACTTTTGGGGTGTTTTTTAATGAAATTAACTTATGAAGATAAAATAGAAATCTATCAACTAAGGAACAAGGTGAACTCTTAAAGAATCTTTTACAGAAACTCCAAAATCTGTAGCACCTGTAGAAAAGGGAGATAGCAACGGAAACAATCATGGAACTTCAATAAATAATGGAAATCAAACTCTAATGCGTGAATTACCAAATACAGGTACTGGTCAAGAAACAGCTATCTTTGGTGCAGCAGCAAGTGCAATCCTAACAGGATTAGGACTAGTAGCTCCAAAAAGAAACAAAAAAGACGAAGAATAAGATTGAATTGCGATTAGATTACTTCATGATGAATGACAGTTGACCTAAGAGTAAGGTTCAATAGTATCAGACGTCTAACGACACCCTCGAGAAATCGGGGGTGTTTTTGCGTTTGGAGATTTTAGGGAGACTTGAATGTTTTGAATGAGAAAGAGATACGAATGATGAGTTGAGAAACGCTGTACCGGTTTGAAAGTGAATGAGTTAGAGTAGTGATTTATTAAGGAACGAAGTTTAGGATTGAACGGAAATGTGGTTAAAAAATTCTCTGATAAAAAATATTTTTCTCCATTTATTTCGTATCTATAAGTGAAGAGACAAAAAGTGAAGAGACAAATAAAGGAGGAAGCAATATGAAAATCAAACCAACAAACGACCTACTCTTCAAAAAAATGATGACAACAACAGGAAAGGAATATATTCTAGAAGACTTCATCGAGGTAGTTACGGGAATGAAGCTAACAAATGTTAGACCAACAAATCCGTATCAGATAGAATCTTATCAAAAAGCGATAGAAAATCTAAATCCTGTTATGTATAGTACGATTGTTGATGTAGCAGCTACTACAGAAGATGGTATGGAAATTATGATAGAAATGCAACTCTATCAGCATAAAGACTTCTTCGAACGCATTTTTAACTATATGGCAACAACGTATACGCAAAACTATAAAGCAGAAACCGCAAAGCCTATTATTTCTATAGTTGTTACCAATTTTACAGTATTCCCAGAATTTCAAGAAGCAAGAGTAGAGATTGGATTAACTAACTTAGCTTGTCATAAAGAAATCAGGAATAAAAAACATCAACCTTATTGGAGAATTTATTTAGTAAATTTAACTGATAAAGCTATTCTCGAAGGAGAAAACACAGATTTAGCAGAGTGGCGAAACTTTCTAAAAAATGGTACAATTAAACCGAAATCAAGCAGAGGATTAAAGGAAGCACAGAAAATCGTGAACTTCTCAAATCTGTCAGGTGAAGAACGGAGGCTTGCAGAATTAATGGAAAAATATGAAGACGTATACTATCAAGTCATGAAACACCAACTTGAAGAAGGAATTGAACAGGGAATTGAAATCGGTGAAAAACGAGGAATTGAGAAAGGCGTAGCTCTTGGGGAACGAAAAGGGCAAGTCATGATCTGCTTCAAAATGAACTTACCAATGGAAGAAATCCAAAAGCATACAGGATTGTCAGTGGAAGAAATTGAAGCGTATAGGAAAGAAATGGAATAGTAGTGACAGGAAGGACAGTCATCATAGAGAGGCTGTTCTTTTTTGATGTTATGAAATTTAAGATTCGAAATTTGCCAGATGCTGTCTAGCAAATTAAGGGTTGTTCGACAAATCCTGTTGGCGAAACTAATTGAATACTACATTAATCCTTCATTTTTCGACTAATTCAAAAAAATACAAACGATGAATTAAAAGTATATTTTAAAGGATTTGAGGAAGAACAAGAATTAGCCTTAATGGCATTTTTAGAATTAGAGAAGTATAATAAAGATAAGATACAAGAATACAATAAGGTTAGATGGATTGAATTTTTTGGAAATCAACCCTATTCACAAAAACCTGAAAGGATATTAAAAGAGGCAGATCGAATTATGAGCCGAAAATACTGGACCAGGGAGGAACGAAAAATGTACGATGAAAGAACACGCTATCTCCAAGCCTATTCAAGTTTTTTAGCAACTGTAGAAAAAGATAAGAAAGATGCAAGAATGGAAGGGTTAGCGGAAGGAATCGAAAAAGGAAAAGCAGAGGGCATAGCAGAAGGAATCAAAAAAGGTAAAGTACACGGTATCGAACACGGAAAGAAAATGATGATTATCAGTTTGGTTAAAGATGGACTTCTTTCTAAAGAAGAAGGAGCAAAACGATTAAGTATCTCTGTAATTGAATTAGACGAGTATATGGGTGCTAACGAATAGAGAGAGTACTGTATCTTGAAAGTACCAGTCGTCAGAATGGTGAAAAGGAAATACTATGAAAAAAGGAATCAATCTAAAGCATGTAGAAATTGCTAAAGGACTAAATGCAGAACTTATTGTATACGGAGGTTTGCAGAATTAATGAAAAATATGAAGATGTATACTATCAAGTCATGAAACACCAACTTGAAGAAGGAATTGAAATCAGACGTCAACAAGGTATAGCTCTCGGAAAACGAAAAGGGTAAGTTATAATATGCTTCAAAATGAATTTACCAATAGAAGAAATCCAAAGGCACATTGGATTATCAATGAAAGAAATTGAAGCATTTAGAAAAGAAATGGAATAGTAGTGACAAGAAGAACAGCTCGTTGTTAGGCTGTTCTTTTTTGCAGCTCATCAACAAATTCTGTTGATGAATAGCAGTTATAATGCAATAAATATATAAGGAATTGAAACAATGTAGAAAAACGAATAGAACTAAAAAGTGAACAGTAGAACAGTTAATTCATAGTATCTATTCTTATGTAAATAGGAAATAAAAAGCCAATTCAGAAATGATAATCTAATAAGAGAAAGATAGAAAGTAAATTCACAAAGGACAATGTATGAAATAATCCTACATTATACTGTAACAAGCGAACAAAGCAATTGTAAAACAACCGTAATATAACACTACTTGCGGAACTTGTGGATAAGTGGTATTATATCTTTGTTTGAAAGAACAATATTATAAATATTGTGAAGACACAGGTTGACATGACAAGTTATGAACTTATTACCATCATAACCATAACCTAAAAAGTGAAAAATACAACTTTTTTCGTAAAATAGCTTGACAATGAACAATCAGTGAGGTAGCATTATCTTATAATATAAAAACCAAAAAAAATAAAGAGAGGTATAATATTATGAAGAAAAAATTATTATTATCAACTGTAGCAGCTTTATCATTATTCGCTGCTTACAACACAGCTAACGCTGCTGATGTTACATTAAAACCAGGTGTGGTTGACCCTAAAACTGGTAAATTAATCACAGCTACAACAGATAACGGTGGACAAAACACTGCAACTGACAAAGAAGTATTCCAAAATGGTAAATTAGTAAACAACTTACCAGGATACACTCGTTTTGGTGTATACGATGTTACTAAAGCATCAGTAGTACCAGCTCCAAAAGCAGGAGACAAAGCAGCTCACTATGTTCGTTTAAACGTTGTTGATGCTAAAGGTAACCCATTATCAGGTGTTAAATTTGATTTATCAGTAACTGTAAATGGTGTAACTCAATACTTCGAAGTTTCTTCAGATAACGAAGGTAGCGCAATTGTTGGTAAATATGTAGAACAAAAAGTTGCTGAAGACGGTACAAAAGAAAACGTATTTGTTCCAGCTTCATTCCCAGTTGGTTCAGTAGTTAAATATCGTTTTGAAAAAGGACTAGCTACAGATGGTTCAGATGTTAAATATGTAGGTGAGTTTGCAGTTTCTGGAGACTTATATACTAACGGTAACATCACAATCAACGAAGTAAGAAAAGTTGATGTAACATTTGGTGACAAACCAGCTACAGGTAAAACTGGTTGGGTTCAAGATAACCAAGGTTGGAAATACCAAGTTAACTCTCAATTCGTAACTGGTTGGGTTCAAGATAACGGTAAATGGTACTTCTTCGGTCAAGATAACCTAATGAAAAAATGGTGGGTTAAAGATAACGGAACTTGGTACTTCTTAAACGGTGCTGGCGAAATGCAAACAGGTTGGTTACAAGATAACGGAACTTGGTACTACTTAGAAGGATCAGGTGCATTAAAAGTTAACCAATGGTTTGAAGTTGAAGGCAAATGGTACCATGTAGATGCATCAGGTGCATTATCAGTAAACACTGTAGTTGACGGATACAAAGTTAACGAAAACGGTGAATGGGTTTAATTTTAATAATTAAATGAATTTTAAAGAGAGAAAACGTAAGTTTTCTCTCTTTTTTTATGAAAAAATATGCAATTGAGAAAAAAATGTTGTATAATTTTCTTGTAAGATAATGAACAATCTTATAATAATTCTATTGAGGGAGAGAGAATGATGAATAAAAAATTAACAACATTTTTACTAGGAACTTCTATAGTGGCTTTAGCAGCATTAAATCCTGTAAGTGCTGAGGGAAACTCTAATACTTCAGTAAAATATAAAGAAATTCATTTTGTAACTTTTCAAAATGGTAAACCGGTTGATATTAAAGAGCCGTTAAAGGGAGATGCAACATCAGATTTAACGCATCCTCAAATTGATGGATATATGTATACAACAAGTAGAGCAGGAGAAGATGATCAAAAAGGGATTTTTTATCATATGTATGCTCCAACTTCTTCTTCAAGTAATAATACAGTTTTAGCGGGTGGTAGACAAACTAATACTCAAAATAATAATGCTAATCAAACAAATAATGGGACTAATAACCAAAATGTAAAAAAATATGAGTGGACTATAAAAGATGGTAGAAAATACTTGAAAGTTGACGGTAAAGCAGCTTCTGGTTGGACAACCGTTGACGACAAGAAATACTTCATTTTAGCTGATGGTTCTGCAAAAGTTGGCATTCTTCAAGAAGGTGATAAAAGATTCTACTTTAATGCTGAAGGAGAGCAACAAATCAACTGGCAAAAAGTTGGAGATAAATACTACTACTTCAAAGAAGACGGAACTATTTTAAAAGGTATTTTCACTGTTAACGATAAGAAATATTACTTAGAAGATGGTGTTCAAGTAGTAGGCTTGAAGAAAGTTGAGAATAAATGGTATTTCTTCACAGAAGATGGCGTTAATAAAACAGGTTTAATCAAAGATGGAGAAAAATATTACTATATTACTCCTGAAGGAGAACGTAAAACTGGTTTAATTGTAGACGGTAAAAAAGTATATTACATTAATGAAGATGGTACTCGTAAAACAGGTATCGTTGAAGTAAATGGTAAGAAATATCGTTTAACAGATGATAGTGTAGAAACTGGTTGGAATCAAACTGACGGTAAATGGTACTACTACAATGAATCAGGCGAAATGCAAAAAGGCTGGATTAAAGATAAAGGTACTTGGTACTACCTTGGAACTGAAGGCGAAATGCAAAGATGGTGGATCTTAGATGGTGGTAAATGGTACTATCTAAACGGTTCAGGCGAAATGCAAAAAGGATGGTTACTAGATGGTAAAAACTGGTACTTCCTAAATGATTCAGGAGCTATGGAAACTGGCTGGGTTCAAGTAGGCGGTTTTTGGTACTTCATGAATAACTCAGGAGCAATGCAAACTGGTTGGCAACAAATTGGTGGCAAATGGTATTACTTCAATACTTCAGGAGCATTACTAACAAATACAACTACACCAGATGGTTACACTGTTAACGCTAATGGTGAATGGGTATAATTAGAATACTGATGAAAAAGAGAGCGTAAGCTCTCTTTTTTTATGCTAAAAATTTCATTGATGAAAAAATCACATTGTTTTATACTATAAAAGTAGTTAGGGAGGTAAATATTCAATGAAAAAGTGGAAAGTTGGAATGATGTTATCGACAATCGGGATTTTTAGTCTTATGAATCCAGTTCAAGCACAAGAAGGAAATGGAAATAAGATTCACTTTATAAATGTTTCTCCGACAAATTTAGGTAGTGATGCTATTCTTTTAGAAAGTAATGGACATTATGCCATGATTGATACGGGAGAAGACTATGATTTTCCAGATGATAGCGACTCTCGTTATCCATATCGTGAGGGTGATAATACTGATTATCGTAATGTCATGACAGAACGTGTCATGCGTCATTTGAAAAATGTCGGTGTGGAAACGTTAGATTTTATTTTAATTACTCATGCTCATTCAGATCATATTGGGAATGCGGATGAGTTAATGGAAACCTTTAATGTGAATAAAGTTTATATGAAGCGTTATAGTGATAGTCGAATTACGGATAAGGATAGATTGTGGGATAGTCAATATAATTATGACAAAGTATTAGCTGTCGCGAATCAAAAAGGAATTCCAGTTATTCAAGATATTTCAAAAGAACAAGCGCATTTTTATTTTGGCGATATGGATATCCAACTGTACAATTACGAAAATAAATATACGAATGGACAATTAACTCCAGTAGTTGATGATAATTCTAATTCGATTATTAGTGTCATTACAGTCAATGGTAAAAAAATCTTCACTGCTGGTGATCTGAACAATCTTGATTATCGTAATGAAGATTATTATGGTCCAATCATAGGAAAAGTCGATATGATGAAGTTTAATCATCATCTTGATGCGGAATTTTCTAATACGTATAATTTCCTGAAAAATTTACAACCTTCGATTGTTGTACAAACATCTAGTAATGACCCTTGGAAAAATCATCAAATTGCTACGGATGTTATTAATCAATTGAAGTCTTATGGTGCTCAATTAATTAAGGCAAGTAGTGCAGAATATGATGCGACTGTTTTTGATATTCGTACGGATGGATTTACGAATATCTCTACTCAATATCCGAAAATTCCAAGCTTTGCAGCGAAGTGGTATGTTGAAGATGATGTTTGGAAGTATCAATATGCAACAGGGGAACATGCGATTGCTTGGAGTGAAATCGGTGAACGTTATTATTTCTTCAAAGGAAATGGAGCAATGTTAGAAAGCCAATGGAAGAAATGGCGTGGTCGTTGGTTCTATTTACAAGCCTCTGGAGAAATGGCAACAAAATGGAAGTTTATTAATGATTCGTGGTATTTCTTCAATATCTATGGACAGATGGAAACAGGTTGGGCTAGTTCAGATGGACAATGGTATTACTTATCCAAAGATGGCGATATGCAAAAAGGCTGGAAATGGCTTGACAAAGCTTGGTATTATTTTGCTGAATCGGGTGAGATGAAAACAGGTTGGGTAAAAGATAAGGATAATTGGTACTATTTAGATAGTGATGGCAAGATGAAAACTGGAGAATTACAGTTAGATAAACAAGAGTACGTACTAGCTAATGATGGACATATGGTAACAGGCTGGAATGGAAGCTACTATTACAGAACTTCAGGAGAGAAAGCAAAAGAATCTTGGACTGAAATCGATGGTAAATGGTATTACTTCAAAGCAAATGGGGAATTATTGAAGAATGGAAAAACACCAGATGGATACACAGTTGATGCAAAAGGTGTATGGCTAAAAGATATTCCTCAAGAAGTGAAGAAAGTTCAAAAAGAGACTGAAAAAGAAACGGAAAAAGCGAGAACAACAACTGTTGAAAATGCATTGAAAAATAACTCGATTGAAAAGGATCATAGTAGAGAAAAGGTAACGTATGAGACGAATACGTCATCCATTTTGGAAAAACAATCGAATGGAGAAAATAATTCTACAAGTAGTCCGAAAGAATCTGTAGAAGAAGTAAGTCCTACGACTTCGGAGTCTCATGGAACAGCTGCAGGTGCTTCAAGTGTAGAAAAAGAAGCAGGTTCAAATACAGGTGCAGCTACAAATCTAAATCCAACTACAACGGTTGGTGGAGAGAGATAGTATAGTGAGCTTTCCTAACAAGGAATAAAGTAGTTCAGTTCAATAAGTTTTTTGGGTGCTTCGATAAATTCTGTTTGACACTCAGAAATTGAAAGGCTCCTAAATGTTGTTACGACAATATTTTAGGAGCCTTATTTTTGTTTTGAAAAATATGTAGTTTTTATTGATAGGTAATTTTATAAAATAGTTGATTGAAAATTAAGTAAGATAAAAAATTATTTGTATAATCTACACTGTTCGAGTAATAAAATAAAATCAATACAACGTTTTTTTATTTGAAGTTGATGGTTGGAGAGAGTACTATCATCAGAATCCACTAATCGATATAACTTTTCTGCCTTTTTCTTCAATATATCTTGAATAGAATTGATAAATCTTAATTGAGCGTTTAATAAATTTCTATAATTTTCATCAGGAATAGCTTGAATATCTATTAATATTAACTCGGAATTTGGAATAGGAATCATGTTATTAAAGTTAATAGCACCTTGATGTCCACTATTGATTTTATGGAAATCAGATCCATTTTTCATTTTAAGATGTTTTGGTTTCGGAGATGATAATGGTGCAAAAAAGTTATTTCCATCTATAGTAAAGATAACTCCAACAAATGGACGTTTTGGATCTTTATTATCAGGGACTTTTGAATCGAAACTTTTTAAAAAGTCTACATAATCATTTGTAACATTATATAATTTCATACAACCTCAATCTAAAAAGAAAGGGAGATTTCTCTCCCTTTTGCTTTTTATCACTCACTTAATGGTGGAGTATTACCGCTTTTTTATCACTCACTTAATGGTGGAGTATCACCGCTTTTCTAAGGTAATTCTATTAAAATGATAGATGTATGTCAAATGATTTAATGAGGGAATAATCACTTTTGTTCGACAAATACTGTTTGGCACTCAGAAGTTGAAAGTCTCCTAAATGTTGTTACGAAAACATTTAGGAGACTTATTTTTAAATGAGCACTTTTCAAAGTGTTCAAAACTAGAGAAAGATGTAATGATTTAGGTCTGCAAATAAAATAAGTTGACAAAATATCTTTGTCAATATTTCCCATTAGACTTATAATAATGATAGATAGTTTATTTTTAAGAGAAGGAATACATTTAGGAGGATGATAGCTATGATGTTTTCTGATGATAGAAAATATACCCTCAGTGGTTGGTTTCAAGTACATGAAAGAAAGTTATATGATAGGCCCTATAAATTACAGATTTTTTTATTGCTATACGAATTTATTTCTAAAATAGAAAATGACGAATGGGATTTACGAAATTTATTTGGATTAGAAAAAGGACCCGTTTATGGGACTGTATGGGTGGATTATACTAAAATTTGTGATAGATTTCATATTATGTCTAAATCTATCTATGAAGAAAAAATCATAGAAGTGAATGATGATAGAGCAAAGAAATGTGCTTTCATGGTGCAAACACGAACAGAAGAAGAATGGTCAACTTTCACAAAGAGGCTAAATATTTGGAAAGCAAAAGAAAGTGAAATTTTTAAACATGAAAGAAAAATGGCAGAGTTAGACTGGGATGATTTTAATGATGCAGATGTAAATTTAATAACAATGCTCGCTAATCAATATCCTAGTGAACTAGTTGAAAATAGTGAGATAATTACTGTAAAAGAGAAAAAATTTGTAGTTTCAAAAGTAGATTATGATAAGATTATTCAAAATCATATGGAGAGATTAGAGAAATTAGCGAAAAAACCTAAGTTACACAATCCCGTGTTTGTTAAACTAGATGACGAAGGTAAACTTGTGGTGGAGTAGAACATAATAAGTTTGGGGGCATATTGTATTCAGAGATAGTTTGAGTATTTTTGCTTTAGAAAAAAGTAAACAGAATTGACACACGTGTTAAATATACGTATATCTATAAAAGTGAGGAGATTTAGATATGTTATTTTTTCCATGTGTTATAACTAAAGAAGAACATATATATTATACAAATTTTCCAGGATTAGATAATGTCTTTACAGAAGTGGTTAAATGATTTATCTGAAGAAAAGTCCATTAATTTTTCCAGTGTTTTGCAGTTTGCATTAAAAAAAGAACTAGGTTTATAAACCTAATAACGTAAATATTTCGTTATCTGTTTCATAAATCCATTTTCAGGAGAATGTAGTCTAAACCGCATTCTCCTTTTTACTTTGAACAAAAACAAATTTTCCTCTAATTTCACCGCAAAAATAGTCCATTAATCAAAAGTATGCTATAATGCTAGTAACTATGGATGAATGTGTACTGACAGATTTAGGACATAGATGATAAGACAGAATGATAAAATATACTGACTAGAATAAGAAAGGAAGACCTATGGCAAGAGATATTGGAATAGATTTAGGGACTGCGAATATTTTAATTTATTTAAAAGACCGTGGCATCATCTTAAATGAACCATCATTAGTTGCTGTTGATGATAAAACAAATACAGTAATTGCGGTCGGTGAGAAAGCCTACCAAATGTTAGGTAGAACACCAAGAGACATTTCCATTGTTCATCCACTTAAGGGTGGCGTTATTGCAGATATTGCGGTAACAGAACAATTGTTAGAAATGTTTATTCAAAAACTACATTTAAATGCATTTTTCCAAAAACCGGATATTTTAATTTGTACGCCAACAAATGTTACAACGGTGGAACAAAAGGCGATTATTCAAGCTGCAATTAAGTGTGGAGGACATTCAATTTATTTAGAAGAAGAACCTAAAGTGGCTGCTGTAGGTGTTGGCTTAGATATTTTCTCACCTTCTGGCAATATGATTGTCGATATTGGTGGAGGTACAAGTGATATTGCAGTACTTTCAATGGGAGCGACTGTATCAAGTCGTTCGATTAAGTTAGCTGGAGATGACATGGATCATCAAATTATGGATTATATTAAAGAAGAATATCAATTAATTATTGGAGAGAGAACAGCTGAAGCGATTAAGATGGATTTAGGTTCAGCTATCGAAGTTGAGACACAGTCTGACATGATTATTAAAGGTCGTGATATGACAACTGGACTTCCAAAGACAGTAACTATTTATACAAATGAAATTTATCATTGTTTAAAAGAAATTTTAGATACAATTTGCGAAGAAACTCGTCTCGTGTTAGAAGATACTCCACCAGAATTAGCGGGTGATATCATCGAGAGAGGCATCGTGGTAACTGGTGGTGGAGCTTTAATTCATGGTATTGATCGTATGTTATCAGAAAGATTACAAGTTCCTGTCTTTTTAGCGGATAATCCATTAGAAAGTGTAGCCATTGGAACAGGAATCTTATTAGATCGTATTAAGAAAGAACGTGGGCTATTTGATGGATTTAGACGTTTATTCTCTTCAAAACGTGTAGTCATGAATCCTACAGCCAATGTATTTGATGATGATGCACTTCGTCATTAGGAAGAGGTGAGGACATGTTTGAGAGATTAGAACATTTTTATAATAGTAAGCCTTTTTTCATGATTGTACTCATTCGAATTGCCTTATTTTTAGGAATAGCTTTTCTTCTATTCATATTAGGGCTTATGATTGGTTACAGTGTCCTTGGTGGAGCTGGTAATCCATTCTCAGTATTTTCTTGGGATGTTTGGCAGAAGATTTTTGAGTTTATTCATTAAGCATAATCTTTGACCTTTATTGACAAAACCGTTACACTAGTATAGAAAAATGAAATTTAAAAGAGAGATGGAGGATTCAACATGAATTTAATTCCTACAGTTATTGAACAATCATCACGTGGTGAACGTGCGTATGATATTTATTCAAGATTATTAAAAGATCGTATTATCATGGTAAGTGGACCTATTCATGATGATATGGCAAATGCGATTATTGCGCAATTATTATTCCTAGATGCACAAGACCCTGAGAAAGATATTTATATGTATATTAACTCTCCAGGGGGAAGTGTTACAGCAGGACTAGCCATTTATGACACAATGAATTTTATTAAAGCAGATGTTCAAACAATTGCGATGGGCTTAGCTGCTTCAATGGGTTCATTCCTATTAACAGCAGGTGCAAAAGGGAAACGTTATGCATTACCAAATGCTGAAATTTTAATTCACCAACCTTTAGGTGGAGCTCAAGGGCAAGCATCAGAAATCGAAATTGCTGCTCGTCAAATTTTAAAAACACGTGAACGTTTAAATGCGATTTTAGCAAAACAAACAGGTCAAAAATTAAAAACAATTGAGAAAGACACAGATCGTGATAACTATATGACAGCTCAAGAAGCATTAGAATATGGGTTAATTGATGCGATTATGACAAACTCAAAAGATTTACAATAGTAGATAGGATGGAGTCGCCGATTTCTGAGGAATGAGGCGACTATTTTTGTGGGATGAGGTAGGAGTAGTTAGTCTCAGATAGTTCTAACAAGATAGAAACACTTGAATTTGTTGAAATTTACAATTCATTTTGTTTTTGGTATAATAGAGATACAAAAAGAGCCGATCGCTAACTCGACTCTGATGTAGACCGTTGAAAAGACGGTGGCAGAATTTTGGTGTATAACACCGCTAACTCTCCAAAGTTAGAGCGGTGTTATTTTTTTGTCTTGATTTCTATTAGTTTGACAATGAGCGCCAATAATACAACTAGTAAAGTCGCAAAAGAGCACACTAATGTCAATGCTTCATAGACTGACAAAGAACAACCTCCATTCGATAGATTTAATGAAGATGCTCATAAGCATCACCTACCTTTATAGAGATTGCCACCGCTTTAAAACTTTCTACGCAGAGAGTGTACCATAAACGGAATGTAAATAATAGCGAACAGTGTAAAAAATCACATTATTTGAAATTGTAAAGAGTTTTGGTATAATAAAGATACAAAAAGAGCCGAGCGCCAACTCGACTCTAATGTAGACCGTTGAAAAGACGGTGGCAGATATTATAGTGTTAAAATAACACCGCAAACTCTACCTAAGTTTAGAGCGGTGTTATTTTTTTGTTATCATTTCTACTAGTTTGACAATGAGCGGTACTAATGCAACTAATAAAGTCGCAAAAGAACACACCAATGTCAATGCTTCATAGAGAAAATACCGTTTTCCAATGATTAATTTGGGAGGCGGTATTTTTTATGTGTAAATGGCAATTTAATCGATTTTATATCAGAATGTACGCTAGATATTAAAATCATCCCAAAGTTGTATGGACAGTTCCTGAAGATAAACCTATAATAAAGACAACAAAAGGGGGAATACAAATGAAAGATGTAACTAATAGTGCTAATCGAAGCGCAAGAAATCAACAAGGAAAGAGTTTTCGATTGAATTTTTCAAAATCAATTTTATATGTTATTGCAGTAATGATTATTGCGCTATACTATTATAAAAATCTTCCACCAATTCATTATGCTTCACCTGCTTTTTGGGTGTTTTTAGCACTCATTCTAGTTTTAGTTGGAGCGATTGAATGGGTGACAGGAGCTAGTATTGCTTTTAAAACTAGCACTAGTAAATTTTCATGGGAGCAAGTGGGTCAGTCTAAAAGTCACTTCGTTTCTAAAATTGTATTGTCAATCGTTGGAGTTTTAGTAGTTATTGCTGCAGCAAGTCATTTTATTTTGTCTCCATTATTTTTTGCGGAATCTTATTCTAAAATGATTCAAGTTCAAAATGCAGATTTTGCGACAGATTTTCCTAAGACAGATGTGACACAAATTCCATTAATTGATCGTGATACAGCTTCAAGATTAGGAAATCGTAGAATTGGGGCATTGACAGACCTAGTTTCTCAATTCGAAGTGGCAGAAGATTATACGCAAATTAATATTCAAAATCATCCGTATCGTGTATCTCCGTTAAAATATGCAGGATTTTGGAAATGGTTCTCTAATCATCAAGAAGGTATTCCAAATTATATGCAAGTAGATATGGTGACTGGTGATGTAGAAGTGAAGAAACCAGAACAACCAATTCGTTATAGTGAAGCAGAGTACTTCAACCGTAATATTCATCGTCACTTACGTTTCCATCATCCATTTACTTTATTTGGCAGTCCAAGTTTTGAAGTAGATGATGAAGGAACTCCATATTATATTGCTTCAACGTATAGCCGTAACTTTTTCTTAAGAGAACCAGAAGTCAATGGATTAATTACGGTGAACGCTTTAACAGGTGAAAGTAAGCATTATAATTTACAAGAAATTCCTAACTGGGTAGACCGTGTGTATAGTGCGGAATTAATTTTACATCAGTTAGAAATGAATGGAAAATATAAATTAGGATTCTGGAATACAATTTTCTCTAAAAAAGGAGTGACAGTTCCTACAAAAGGGTATAATTACTTACCAATGAATGATGATATTTACCTATATACAGGAATTACATCAGTAGCTTCAGATAATTCAAATATTGGATTTGTATTAGTCAATACTCGTACAAAAGAAGCCAAAATGTATCCAGTATCAGCAGCAGAAGAATTCTCAGCAATGAGTTCAGCAGAAGGTAGTGTCCAAGAAACGGGCTATAAAGCAACCTTCCCATTATTGATTAGTTTAAATGGCAAACCGATGTATATTCTATCCTTAAAAGATAGTTCAGGATTGATTAAAAAATATGCGTTAATCGATGTAGAAAATTATCAAAACGTCTACGTAGAAACAAGTGTGAGTCGTTTAATTCAAAAATATGAACAATCTGCACCAACAGAAGAAGTTGGAACAGACAGTGATGATCATTTGACAAGTGTGACAGGTAAAGTTCAAGATATTCAAGGAGTCGTTATCAATGGGAATACGATTTATTACTTATTAGTAGATGATAAAGTCTATCGCGCTCCAGCGACGATTCAAAATCGTTTACCATTTGTACAAAAAGAACAAATGGTAGAAATGCAAGTAACTCCACATGGAGAAGTTAGAAGTATTGTGATTAAATAAATTTTTATAAGAAGTACTTAGAAAAAATTCTAGGTACTTCTTTTTTATACATTTTAATGGAAAAAGTGAACTACCAACAAGGAGGTGAGAAAAGTTGATAAATTAGAAAATAGGAAGAAATTTAGAAATAAAAGTGAAAAAAATAACAAAAGCATTGACAATTGTGGACAGGTAGTTTAAAATGTTTCTGCTAAAAAGACTATTGATATAATTACTTATATATTCAATGGTTTTCTTTAGCAAAATAAAAACATATTTATATATCTTTAAAATACATAGTGTATATAAGAAATATAAAGGTTAGGAGAAGAGAGATGAAATAAAAGCAAAGTTTAAGAGCGATTCAAGCTCAACGATATTTACGATATAGTATTCGTAAGTTTACTGTAGGTGTAGCTAGCGTTGCGATTGCAACAGGAATTTTGATGGTTGGAAATCCTCAAGTTCAGGCTGCGGAAAATACGGAGGTATCTACTTCATTAGTTGAAACTTCAAGTGAGAATAAACTTTTAAAACTTGCCGAAACAACTAGTCATGAAGGAAGTGAGAAGCCAGTAGTTGATAAAACTATTGAGAATAAAGAAGTAGTGGATAAATCTCATGATAAAGATTCAAAAGAGGGTATAGTTGAAAAAAATCATGAAGAAATCAGTGATAAAGCTGTAACCAATACTATCACAGAAAAAATTCAGACTAAAAAATTAGAAGAGCAATTAAGTAAAGTCGAAGCAAGATTAGCTCAACTTCCTGATACAAAAGAAACAAAGTCAGCAATCGATTCTGCAAAAGAATTAGTAACGAAAGCTCATGAGTTATTGAAAGCAGAAGATAAAACACAACCAAAAGTTGACGCTATGGAAAAACAACTATCTAGTCAATTAACGATTCTAAATAGTATGAAGACCGAAGTTACTGAAGACAAAGAACATAAAAATAATGATTCACGTAATGGAAAAGCCATTCCTGGTAAAGGGGAAAGTGGTCTAAGAGCTCCTGAAACACAATCAAATAATGATGTATCAATTGATGGTGGTAAAATTACTGCGAACGGTTCAATTTCGACTGAACCAAGAATGGGAAGTTATTCAGGAGTTAATAATATTAGTTATCATTTAAAATTCAAAGATAATGCATATAAACAAGGAGATAGATTTAGCATTACTTTTGAAGAATTAGGTAATGGGGATAGTTTACCTAAAACGTTAAGTAAAGATGGAAAAACATTTGCGAATTTAGTAAAAACTGAAGAGTTATATACTCAGCCATATGGAAAAAATGGAAAGCAAAATAAAACTCCATTCTGGGCTCAACGTGATGATTCTGTATCTTTAGAAGAAAAAGAAGCCGGACATATACAAAATAGAGGGACTAAAACACGCTTTATTTATGAATTCACTTCAGCAATTGAAAGCTTGAATGATGTATCGGTCAAAGGTTCTATTAATAATTACAGTTTACGTTATCCACAAATTAGTGAAGACAAAGAAGTGACAAGTAAGATTCTTGTTAATGATCAATCAGTTGTTGAGAAAAAATATATTATGAATAAAACTAATATTGAAGTAGATAAGGAAAGCAATGCACCTTCAGTATTATCTACAACTGGTAGTATGGATATTAGTGAAAGTGGAGAATTATTATCACATAATGAAGAATTTCGTTTATCTTCAAATAAGTATGAGTATGAAGCAGGTACTACAATTAAAATTAAGTTGAAAAATAAAAACTTAAATCGATTTGCTAAAATTGGAGATTTTAAACCATCTAAAGCTAATGTACAAAATAATATTACAACAGCAAATTCAAAAGTGAATGAAAATGGAGTTATTTTAAAAGAACCTCGCGGAGATGTTTACTTCCAAGTAACGAATTTAACAGAAGATGAAGTAACAATCAAAATTGTAAAAGGAAAAGCAAGTAAGGGAATCTTATATAAAGTTGACTGGGCAGCACTTGGTGTTTCTCGTGAACCTGTAAAAGATACATTGAAGTTATATAATAAGAACACTAAGAAATTTGGACCAACAGAAGAAGATATTACTGTTACAAAAGATGGTGTTGAAGGTAATTTAAATTCTCAATTTTCACCAACAATGAGTTTTGAATGGATTTATCCTAAAAAGAATAACTTTGATGCAAGCGGTACTTGGCTAAAAGAATATTTAGAACTTGGAAATGTTGCAATGCGTTACATTAATGCTGCAAATAATCAACCAATTTTAAAAGCAAAATCAATTGTAAAAGATGGTACTGCTGAAGTTGATAAATTTACTACTGCAAGTCCAACAAAAGATTTTACAGAAGCTAATGTTGCAACAGAAACGAATAATACGACGAAAAAAGAAGAAACTCAAAATGGTAATGTTAAAACTACAACAGCTACTGCTCCATATATTATTAAAGGCACAGATAATAAATACTATGTATTTAAAGAGTATTTAAAAAATAGTCCATATAAGAGAACATCAACTAGTGGTACAGTATATGATGCGGTATCTAATATTGTAGCAGCGTATGATGAAGCAAAATACGGAAAAGTTACTGTAAAATATGTAAAAGCTAATGATACTACTTCTGTTCTTAAAGAAAATGTTTTAAAAGATGGTACAGCAAAATTAGAAAATATTGTTGGGAATAATTATTCAGTTACACCTGAAGAAGAATTTAGTGAAAATGGTGTAGTTTACAAACTAGTTAAAACTGATTTACCAAATAATTCAAATGGAGTATTGTCAGAAAATCCTACAGAAGTTGTTTATAAATACGTAGTTAAAAGTCAAAAAGCTAATGTTGTTATTAAAACAACTGATGGTCAACATTCTACAACGGTAGAACTAACAGGGGAATCAGGAAGTGCATTAGCAAATAGTGATGAAGTTATTAATAAAGTTAAAGAATTAAAAGGTAAAGGTTACGAAGTTGAAAGTGATACTTACAATGTAAATGGAGTTCATCCTAATTTCGATGATCAAGAGGATGTGGAAGCAGGAGTTTCAAAACCATCTCAAACCTTTGAAATTACTTTGAAACCTAGAATCGTTGAAGTTCCTTCATCAACACCTCATGAAAAAGATAGTCCAGTAGATCCAAATGGTGAAAATCCAGATTTGAAATGGCCTGAGGGATTAGCAGAGTCTGATTTGAACACAACTGCTAAACGTGTCATTTCATATGTGAAGAAAGAATCTGATACAGCAACTGAAGAAAAAGCAAAAGATGATACAGTACAAACGGTACCATTCACAAGAAAAGCGACCGTTAATCTTGTTACTAAAGAAGTAACGTATACAGATTGGGAAAGCTCAAATAAAACATGGGATAAAGTCGGAGTAGATGTTCTACCAGGGTATATTGCTGATAAGAAAGAAATTCCAGCAAAAGAAGCAGTAACTCCTGCAAAAGACACAAAAGTAATTCCTGATGAAACTGATAAAGTAACGTATACGAAGATTGGAAACTGGATTCCAGTAGACCCAACAACAGGTAAAGACGGAGAACCAATTCCATTCCCTAATGATCCAAATGATCCAACGAAAACAGGAGAAATTACACAAATTATCCCTCATAAAGATGGATATACTCCAAAAGATGGAAATGGTACACCATTAGAACCAGTAAATCCTGCAAATCCAGAACAAGGTTATAAACCACCAAAAATTACGGATCCAAAAGCAAATATCAAGATTACGTACGAAAAAGATGATCAAAAAGCAAAAGTTAAATTCGTTTCTGTAGATCCCAAAACTCAAACAGAAACTGAATTAACCGACCATGTATTGACTCTAACGGGTAAATCAGGCGAAACAATTCCTGAAAGTGATGTACAAACTCATATCGATGTATTGAAATCAATGGGATATGATATCGTCGACAATCCATTTGATAAAGACCCAGTATTTGATACGAAGAAAGATACGAATGATAATATCACGCAAGAATTTACGATTAAAGTTCAACCACGTGTGTCAGCTGCAAAAACTGTGTATGTAGTGGAAGGTGATAAGCCAGCTGCAGAGAAAGTAGGAGGAGCGGTTACACCTGGTAAAGACGGTAAAGTTACGAATCCTGATGTAAGTAGTATTTCTACTGACGGAAAAGCAGGTCAAGAGATTAAAGTTCCAGTAACCGTTACTTATGGTGCAGATAAATTTAAACGTGATGAAACGGTTGAAGTGACGGTTAAAGTTCTTCCAAAACCAGTTCCTAAAGGCGTTACAGTCTTAAACGGTACACCAAATGAAAAATTAATTGATGCTATTCGAGCAGATGTTAATAAAGCAATTACTGGATTGAAAAATGTTCCTGAAGGTGTAACGCCATTTGTAACAGATGATGCTATTGCAACTCCAAAAACTGATAAAAATGGTCAACAAACTCCAGTTACAGTTACGGTTAAATATAGAGATAAGGCTACAGGAAAAGTGATTGATGATATTTCAGTGAATGTGGATGTTCCGGTAAATGTAGTTGGTTCAACTCCAACCTCTAAAGTTGTATTTGAAGGAGATGAATTGACTGCTAAGGATATAACGGATGCGGTCACTCCAGGGGAAAATGGAACAAAAGGTGAGCCTAAAGATTTAGCAAAAGATATTACAGCTAAACCAGGTGTGAAAGAAGTAACTGTTCCAGTAACTTATACGGATCAAAATGGTGAAACTTTAACAGAACCAGTAAAAGTTAAAGTAACAGTTTTACCAAAACCAACACCAAAAGGAATTTTTGTTGCAAAAGATAGCGATAAGGAAAAAGCAAAGGAAAAAGCTCTTGCTAAAGCGAAAGAAGCTATTGCAGATGGTACTTTCAAAGGAAAACTTCCAGAAAATGTTACTAATGTAAGTATTGACGAAAATGTAGACAACCCAGATTTGTCAGATGATACGGATGTAAACGTGACTGTGAAATATACGGTTGGTGGAGAAGAAAAAACAACGGTTGTTAAAGTTCCTGTTACGGTTGTAGAGGGAGTTCCACAAATTGTTCCAGTGGATGAAAATAATAAACAACCAAATCCAGAAAATAGTATTGATAAAACAGAATATCCAGATGGTTCAACATTTGAATATGATCCAAAAGCTCCAGTAGATACTACAAAACCTGGTGATTACACAGTCAATGTTATTGTAAAAGATAAAGATGGTAATCCTATTGCAGAAGTTCCTGCAACTGTACGTGTTGTAGAAAGTTATCCACAATTTGTACCAGTAGATAAAGATAAAAAACAACCAGCTGTTGAAGGAAGTATTGACCCTAAAGCATTCCCTAAAGATACAGAGTTTACTTATGAAACTCCAGTAGACACAACAACACCAGGAGAAAAAGATGTTGTCGTAGTAGCAAAAGTTGGAGATAAAGTCATTGCGAAAATCCCTGCAAAAGTAATGGTTGTAGAACCTAAGACACAATATGTGCCAGTCGATAAGGATAATAAACAACCAGATGCATCTAAGAGTATTGATCCTGAACAATATCCAGATGGAGTAACCTTCAACTATAAAACTCCAGTCGATACAACAACACCAGGAGAAAAAAAGGTTATTGTAGAAGCAAAAGATGGGGAAGATAAATTGGTAGAAGTTCCTGCTAAGGTGAAAGTAGTAGCAGGTAAAGAACAGTTAATTCCTGTAAATCCAACTGAAAAACCACAAGCAAGAAATAACATTACTCCAAGTGATTATCCAGAAGGTTCAACATTTGAATATAAAATTCCAGATGGACAAAAAGAACCATTTGATGCAACAACTGTTGGAGATAAACCAGTAACGGTAGTTGTGAAGGATAAAGATGGTAAAGTATTAGTAGAAGTCCCAGCAACGATTAAAGTCGTAGAAGCGAAACCTACACCAATTGAAACACCAGTAACAAATACACCTTTAACAAAAGAGGATATTGCCAAATATGTTAAAGTACCAGAAGGTGGAAAAGTAACAAATGTAGAAAATATTCCAGATTTGACAACACCGGGTAAGAAAGATCCTGTTAAAGTGACTGTTACATTACCAAATGGAAAAACAACAATAGTGGATGTTCCTGTGAATGTTACACCGGTAAAAGGAATTGAAACACCTGTAACGAAAACTCCATTAACACCAGAAGATTACACTAAAGGAATTACAATTCCAGAAGGCGGAAAAGTAACAAATGTAGGAAATATTCCAGACTTAACAACACCAGGTAAGAAAGATCCTGTTAAAGTAACGGTA
>ERZ772999.61-NODE-61-length-71322-cov-7.540629_pt1 | contig 71322 bp, 111 predicted proteins | sample MGYA00511467_ERZ772999 | MGnify/ENA primary metagenome ERZ772999 (study PRJEB29015, sample SAMEA2738064) | human oral metagenome | biome: human oral; feature: human-associated habitat; material: saliva | place: China | collected 2218 ... | reverse complement strand
CCGTTTGGATAGCACAAGGCATCAATCAATAAGTCAATAACCTCATCTGGTTTTGCGATTTTCTTTAACTCGTATGTTTTGCCATATAATTCAATCTTCATTATTTACCTCCAATAAAGGGCGGTGTTAAACCGCCCATGTATATTTTATTTACTTAATAGATTTTCCAACACTTCAACACGTTCTTTTAAATCTTTCACTTCGTCACGTTTGACATTCGTTGTTTTACCAATCTTGAAATTCACAGAAGCATTTGTCACCTTGGTAGAACCAAAAGATTGACCAACGTAGAACATTACGTTTTCATTCGGAGCATAGAACGCACCCAATGCACCAGCGTTTGCATTTTTGTAATGACCAAAGCCAGCACTTAGAGAGAATTTATTATGTGCATCGAAACCATTCCAGTGTAATGCACCAAGGGCGGATACAGATGCAATAGCGTTGTTTGTACCACGTTCCAAACGATTGATTTTATTGTCAATGTCGCCCAACACTTGTTGACCATTGCTTTCCAATATTGTAATCCGTTGTTCATGGTCAAGGATTGCGTGTTCATTTGCACGAATGTCTGCGGTATTGGTTGCCACACGACCATCAATGGTATTTACTTGGTTAGACAACCGTGTAATACGTGTGCCATTCGTATTGATTTCATCAACGGCTGCATACAATTGAGAGCCATTGACTGCATCCAAGGAATCTGCCGTGATACGACCAGCAGATACATTCTGTAATTGTCTGTTGTAATTATCTAAGTGGCTGTAAGTGTCAGACTTTTTAGAACCGAATGACACGGTAGAGTTTGGACTTTCACCAGCGAATACGTGTGCTGTTCCATTGATGTCCATTTGACCAAACCCCTTAGGTTCATACGTTTGAGAGTTCGTACCAATTGCCACACTATTTTGAACAGGGGCAGATGCGTTATTGCCAATTACAACGGCATCCACGCCACGGACAACATTGTGTGTACCAATAGATACTGCCCCTTGTGCATCCAATGTATTGTTCGCACCAATAATTGTTTGTTCAACATGATTGCCAGCATAATTGTTATACCCAAGTACAGTCGTTTGGTTTGCCGTGATTGTACCGTTGCCACCACCAAGGATGATATTGTCGTCACCATTCACCGTATTATCTCGACCAACAACGATTGTATTTGTACCGTTGACACTTGTGTTTGCACCAACGGCAATGCTATTATAGCCACTCACAGTAGGATTTACGGCAGATGGTTCTAAAGAGCCAAACGCAACTGGATTTGCGAACGCACCCATTGTTGCCATTGCGAATACTGTAGATAGAATTGTTGTTTTTGTTGTGTTATTCATTTGTTTTCTCACTTTCGTTTATACCATAGCATTTAAACTTTTAAAGAATTGCATAATGCTTTCATCTTTTTTAGCGTATGTTTCTTCGCCAAGGACTTGCCAATCGGAAGCCATAATAGCAGATGCATTAAGTGCTTGTAGCAACTTGTGTTCTGTTGATGTACACACATATATTTTCCCTCGTTTGAGTCGTAAACAAGACTCTGGTTTCCAATGGTATCTGCGAATGGCTTTACCATTCAACATATATTCAAATGCAGTACTAAATCTCATCTTCGTCCTCCTGTGGATGGTCTAACTTAGTTGGTAGCAATGTGATTGACATAACTGACATAACCATCGCTGCGAACCAATCGGAATCATTAAACAAAAACAATCGAATAAATGACCCAAGCAATAATACGATTGAACCCAAGCGTATCATCCGTAAAATGTCGTCCTCGATATATCTCTTGGTTTGTGCTTTTCGTTTCATAACTTCCTCCCTTGTAGTAATTCCCAAGATTTAAACAAGACATCATAGTCCAGATTCACATAAGTTCTATTCTTGGGATGCTTTGGACACGCAAGATAAATCCATTGTGAATCTTTTGTTCTGCGATGTTCGATTATCGCCGTAGGCTTAGTGTGACACTTACGACAACCGACCGTTGTTTGACATCGGTCTAAGATATGGTCAAACCCATCGCCATATTCTATGAAGTACTCACGTTTGTCTGGTAGTGTACGACCACCGCCAAATCCCTTGTATGCCATGTTATTTCACCAGTTTGGCGTGTTCCCACAAACTTTTTGATTTAGAATCGCTACTCCATGATGTCGCACCACAATCCCAAGCATATACTTTTCCATCCTTGTATTCCGCAAAATAGCGATAATAGTCCGCACTACCAGATGTATGTGAAACAATTATTTTTGTATCAACAGGAACATTTTTCCAGTCAACAACATCAATATGTTTGTCAATCTTAATATATAAATACGATTCTAACCATTCTTGTATGACGGTCACTTCTAATGAACTTACAATAGCAGTCCTTTTATTACCATAACAATGCATATATTTATTATCTTCAAAATATGGTTCTTGTTCGGATGCAATATATACCCTTATAGTTGGGTCAAAGAATATATACCTGTAGCCTTTGTTGTATAAGTCCTGTAAAAATGACTTAACACCGTCTTGCGTTAAATATTTTGATTGTAACATAATTTCTCCCTATAAGTGAACAATAATAACCGATGTATCTTGACCGATACGCATAACTTTTGTTAAAGACCACCCCTGTTCAAAATACGGTTGTAAAACATCCATATAATGAAACCCATGTGGTATCTCATAACATTTTCTTTTCATGTAAACCTCCAATGCTTAATCATTTGTTGTTCTGATATAAGAATATCATATGATTACATTTGTGTCAATAACAAAATAAAAAAAAAAGACGGAAGAAATTAATCTTCCGTCCTATAGTGCCATAATGCACAATCGTCAATTTCACACGCCTGTACTTCCGCAAGTGTACCACAACAACATTCACGGCATTTCTTATGAATTGCATCTAGTGGTGTCTTCGGTTTCGGTGGCTTGCGTTTACGTTTGGTTTGTGCTTTTGATTTAACAACCTTGGTTTGATTCTTTGTTGGTTTCTTAGTTGTCTTCTTGCGTGCTCCTTTAAGTGGCATTATGTACACACTTTCGCAACTCTTCCAGTTCCAACACATGGTCAATGTCGGAATGAACACGAATTGACTTTTTGTTTCTTTCCCCAGATAACTCTACGATGGATGTGCCACAATCCAATGGACGATAACCCTTGTCTGCGGAATAACCGCCCCAACCAAGGAATGAACCAGATTGTATGTCGTAATGTTCAGTCATTGACCAAGCCTTGGCAATACGGTTTGGTGTTGCCACATGAGTTTTCTCCCAATTGGTTTTATGCAAGTGTTCATAGAATGTGATGTCCGTATGTAACCATTCCATCGCCGTTGGTTTCTTTGCGTTGTGTAATGTTCCAATAACATACAGATTCTTATTGACATTAAAGAATACGCTTGCCATACCGTGGTAAAACGGTACGTTTAGCAGCTCTGCTAACATCTGCTCTGGTATTAACTTGTTGTGTTTCAACGCACGTTCATATCCATGGTTGCCAGAACGACAAAACAAGATGCGGTCTTTAATCGGTTGTAATAAATGATAAGCGGTCAACACTTGGTCGCCACCGTGTTCCGATTGTTCAAACACAGATGATGCGGAATTGGTTGTGGCATTATCCGTAGAATCACCACCAATAATCAAATATAGATTATCAATGGCTTGTACCTTAGTTAAAAAGTCTTCAAACTTTTGTCTATTGTGATAGATATTACCAACGTGTATATCGGATACATCCGCAATGTATGCACGGTCTGCATCCACACGCATATCTAATTTGTTTGTATTCAAAGAATGTTCTGCGATATTCAAATGCGTTCCTCCATGTCGTTTAATCGTGTGCATTGCTTGCCACAGTAATTACAAATTGTTTTCTTGTCACCAAAACACTCGTCAAGATATTCAACGGCTTTACAATGGAATGACTCACGATGTTCACCCTTGTAGATGTGATATTTCTTGAATGTGTTTCGTGCAGAATCAAATGGATAATTCAATTTGTCTTTTGGCGTTGATGCAAAATATAAATTCTTGACTGGTTGAAACATATCAACGTCAACCGTGTTTTCTTCCATGAGTTGTAATACGATTTCTTTTGCTTGTTTCTTGACCGTTTTATACTTGGAGCAGACATATGTATACGACAATCCGAGTTCTTTGGCAATATCCTTTAGTTTCTTGCGATAACCAGCACGTAGAATTAACAATTGTGTGTTTTTAACGCCCAATTCAGAACGCAACCGAATCAACGCATAAGACATTCTCTCAAATTCTTCTTGTTGCAATACAATGTCTTCTGGTGAGTCTGCATAATCAATTGACCGCAAACGGTTCAAACGATTTAAAATCCGTTGTTTTTGTTTATTCTGTGCGAACTCGTCAAAAGAATATTGTTTCTCAAACTGTTGTATTTTTGTTAAATTACTCATGTTTGAACACATGAATTGTGTAAATCTATTCATTCAACCACCCTATAACGACTGTCAACACCAATAATTTTCTTCGACCGCTCTCCAATGGACTGACATCGGTCTGTTCTAAAATCACATTGAACGATTGTACCGATGTATTCTCCATTGTGATATATCTTACGGAAATTACCATTGGTTCGCTTCTTTTGTTGTCGCTCGGTTTCTTCGTCTTCTCTCACGAAGATTACCTCTGGTGATATATCGTATAAATATTGTTGAATCGTATCTCTACACTCCCCATAAATAGAGATACGATATAATTCCCCATTCTTGAACATATCCACTAAATACATAAATCGTTTCATGGATTGTTTTTATCTCCCATTATTTGTTCGTTGAACCAGTGCCACCTGTGCGTTCTTTAGTTGTATCATCGTTATCAATCAGAAAATATTTTGTGAAAATACCTTGGACGATACGTTCGCCAGCTGCGATGGTTTGAGTTTCATCACCGTAGTTATATAAAACCACCATGATTTCACCCTCGTTTTCTTCGTTGTTATAATAATCGGAATCAATAACCGATGCACCAGTCGCCAGCATTAATTGGCGTTTAATACCAAGGCTTGAACGCACTCGTAAATCTAAGTATTCATCATATGGCATATACGCTTTAACGCCAGTACGAATTAATACAGATTGCTTTGGTTTAATCTCATAATTATTATATGCGTAAATGTCATAGCCAGCACTATGGATAGAACCTCGTGTTGGTAATTTAACAGGCGTTTCCATTCGTGAAACAACTTCAAAACCTCGTACTCGCTTTACTATTGGTTTAAGACCGTGTTGTTTTCGTATTGCATTTATTGTTTGACCCATAATCAATCCTCCGTTATTCTATACCAAAACTTCAACAGTAATATACTGTCGTCCAAACTGAATTGCATCTTCGTATGATGGCATCCAGATGTCAATGGCATTGGAATAACCACCACCGAATCTATCTTTAACAACATACGTTCGACCATTGATAATCACTCGTGTGCCAAACGGTAAATCATCACTTGCGATTGCTCCATCGTGAGTCCATTCACCGTTTGCCATTGTACCACGGTCTGTGTATGCAGATACCTCGGCTTGCATTTGATATGCATATGTTTGCCCCATACACATACCAAAGAATACGCAAGCTGCAATCAATAATTTTTTAATCATGCTTACCTCCTATGTATAATAAATACCCAAGTGCAAACATCAGTATCACAAGACACATCCGTTGTACAATCACCAATAAAATTAATGCGGTTAAACCGTCCATGATTCAACTGTAGATGCGATGTCTGCGAATTGTTTCTGTAGTCGGTCTTGTGCCATATACCCAAGTTTCATAACCCAGATTACTGCGGTTTCCAAGTCGTAGCCATTCACCAAAGCACCAGCGATAATCTTATCAACTTTAGATTTGTTTGGTTCATCTACGGCATACACGCAGATGTAATCGTTTCCAACGTGTTCGTGTTCTTTAAGTACCCAATGTTCATGTGGTTTTAAATCATCTGTTACTTGTAGATAGATTTTAAAATCAGTAATGTCGATTACATCGTCTTCGTCAACTAAGCCAATGTCGCACAAGCATTTATCATAGGCTTCGCCCTGTAGAAAAGTTTGTCGTTCGATTTCTTCACAATCTTCTTGTATATCACCAGTCAAGTAAACAACCCAATGAGGGCAACTATCACGAATATCTTCGGCATCTGTAGACTCGATTGGTGTCAATTGATATGAAAAACCATCAAACCACACAAGATGTAAACCCCACATCCCATTAGTACCATCTGTATTTGTCAATTTTTGTTCTAGCATTTGTATTCTCACTCCGTTATGGTGTAATATCGTACACCTTAAATTCAATTCTTGGGTTTTCACTATAGCGTTTGCGTGTGATTACATCGCACACTTGGTTATCATCAACCCATATAACGCCAGATAACGCATCCATAACGCCTTTTAGTACATTGTCAATATCTGGTTTCTTCGTTGGTAGAATCAATCCATCGACCATATCTTGATGGTCTTTTTTGCGAACACTGGAGGGGATTTTACGGTACACATCAAGTTCAAACAATAATGGCACATCAGTCAAATCCTTTGGGTGTTCTATTGAATCCTTAATTAGCTGCTTGTAGGCTTTTGACTTTGGAGGGTCATAGGCTCTTACAAAACGACCTCGTCCGCTTAACCGTGGTCTTCCCTGTGGTACTGGGTCGCCCATGACAACCCCAGAATAAATTAACTTCATTATAACTCCGCTTTTGAATACAATCGACTAATAGCATCTGTCATATCGTCACAAGCCTTGTCAATCAGATGAACGGCTTCTTGTTCAGATAATTCAGACTGCATCATTCTTCTACGAACCTCTGCTTTTAGTTCGTTGGTTCTGTAATCAATTATTGCAATCATGTGTAATTCCTTGACCATATTCTTGTTTCTCCCTTTGGATGTCACGATTGATATTGTCAACCAATGTTTTTAAGTGTGATAAATCTTTGGAATTATTGATTGTATAATCACACATATGTTTCATTGCATCGACAGATGTTTCTGACACATCGTTCAGTTTGGATGTATCGCAAGAGCCATCACGTTGTTTCATTCGTTTGATACGCTCTCGTTTATTCGCAGAAATGAATATGGACTTTCTGTAATAGGGTTCTCCAACGTCCAATTCTTGCAACATCTTTAGTTCGTTTTCGTATCGGCAATCCGTCACGATGTAACCCTTTGGGTTGTCTTCGATTAATTTGTTGCGGAGAACGACTATCCAAAAGTCTTGAAACAACGCTCGTAAACCGTTGCCTAACGATTGTAAATGACCACGTTGTTTACCGTCAAGAACCGTTTTTTCAATCGTTTGTACAACTGGTAAAATACCACTTAATTCTTCAACGGAATGTCCACTAAGAGAGGACAGATATTCCATACCAGCGTTGACACCTTGTTCTTGAATCACATGGATTGTTTCTTTTAAGGCATCGGCAAAAGCATATCTCGGTAAATTGTCGCACAACAAATCTGCCACCGTATCTTTGCCACTACCAGCACGACCAACAAGAATCATTGTACGTTACTCCCTACAGTGTCCGTTGTATCTTTCACAACTTCAACATCAAAATTAAATCCAAAGATTTGTTGCATCCGTTCTTGTGTTGTGTACTTTGTATAGCGGTTTTTATCTGGGAAATATAACCGTACTCGTGGTGCAAGATAACCAGCTTGTGTTTTCTCCCCATGTAATTTTGTGCATAAGTAGAACTCATCACCGACTTTAACTTCGTTGACAAAAGCCGTTCGGCTTTGTCGCTTAATCGCAGTAATGCGATACTTGTCAATGGTTCTAAATTCCTGTGTTTTGATATTAACCATGTTCTTCCCCTATGAGTTATAATACGGACAACAATATGACACCGAGCAATAATCCTTACATCTACGACCCATTGGATACGTTTTAGACACCCATCTGTCTTTGGCGGAACATTGTCGTGGCATCTTATTGGTTTCAATAGCAGTCACCAAAGCATCTTTTTTGTATAATGCATAATCAAGTAATCGTTGGTCATTCATCTTTGGTAGCTGCAATAGATAACATTGTTTATCCAAGTTGAATGTCTTGATTGTATTGATTGGTTCTTTAATGATTACTTGTAGGAACATATCTTTGATTGGAATACCATGTTTATTCAACAGTATTCTGTATAGATTTTGTTGTTTACAGTAATCACCATAATGATGCAAACCGTCATAAAACCATTGTTGTCGCATCTCTGTTTCACCCTTGCGTTTACCACGAGTGATTGTATATGGTCGCCACAAAGGTCTACCACCCATCATTGTCGCACACTTGTATGCACCAACGACTTTGTAATCGTATAACGTGTGATGCTCTAGGTCAATACAGTCCATCTGTCCTGTGAGACCCTCATAGTTTAACCTAAACTCACCAGCGTAGTTATGTGGCAAACAGTTTTCCAATATACCATGAACCGATGTACCAACCGTTGCAGCAATGGATGAAAACGGATTAATGGTTTCATTATGAGTTGCCTTTAGATACATATAAAGCGTTGGTGACAACACCTCGGTGACACTAAAGTTTGTTCGGTTTAAGTCACGAACACGACTCGCATTAACCAACAACGGTTTCGCCAAACATCGTTGACCCATACGGCATTGGTTCATGCAATCTTTGACCAAAATGGTTTGACCATCTGGACATAAAAACGAATTTTCTTTCATTGTTTGTAACCCCATATATTAATTATACAGTATTTTACTGTGGTTGTCAACTATGGGAAACAAAAAAAAGACACCTAAGTACGAAAGGAGGTAAAATACTTAGATGTCTTCTTTTTGTTTGTGTTCAGAATAAACACTCATGATGATATTTTTTGTTGCGACGATGGCTTACGTTCCATGCATATCACGATGTCGCAACTCACCGACCAGTATCTGATAAATACTGGATTTTAGCCAGCTGCACACAGATGGATTTGAACCATCATCAATTTGTTTTACCCTTAAACTATGTGTGCATCCAATGGGTTGAGATTTTACCCCAACCCTTTAGGAGGAAAAATTATGCGTGTATCTTTGGTATCACCAAAGTCAACACGATGTATGCCAGCCGAATGATAATCCCTTAAGAAAACCATTCGGTGATGCGATGCCGTAACATTACACATCTTTGGCTCTGGAGGAAAGTGTGAGATTTGAACTCACGGAACATTACTGTTCTTCGGTTTTCAAGACCGATGCATTAAACCAGACTCTGCCAACTTTCCATGTGGCTCTTGAGGCAAGACTCGAACTTGCAACTCTCTGGTTAACAGCCAGATGCTCTACCATTGAACTACTCAAGAATAAATGCAATCACCTCATGTGTGGTCGATTTGAACAACCATCTTCGCATTGCGTGAGATATTCTACCGTTGAACTAACACATGATTATTGCGTGGTATATACAGTAAGACATCCATGGTATGACAAACCTATAACGGCAGTATATAAGTGCCGAATGGAGGATGGTACAGGATTTGAACCTGTGGTTGTTTTTTAGACAACATTTCTTTAGCAAAGAAACTCAATAACCCACTCTGACAACCATCCATGTGAGTGGGTTGAGAAAACAGGGTACCTCCGTTCTCTCTCTAACGGCAAACCAACTCATACCGACCACCATGGTTGCGACCCATAGTGGATTTACCTTGTGGAGAATGTTGGATTCGAACCAACGTCTTCTACTTCGTACACTCTGAACCGTCAAATTTCTGGAGTCGAACCAGTATGTTGAACCTCATAGTGCTTTACCATTAAGCTAATTCTCCATGTCTACCGCCATGCAAACCTTGTTGCATCATTCAATCACCCAAAGATTGCAATCTAGGTGTCTTCATGTTCGTATACGTCTATACTCATCGGCGGTAGATGTGTATACACTTCGTTGCTTATCGCACTTCAACGACTGCGGATTTTAACGTCTGGTCTGACGGCAGTAAGAAATTCGTAGTATAGTAATAAAACCTACATTTCTACATATGATTGTTGTCGCATTGTTCTTGCGTGTGCAATTATGGAATGGCACAAGACCCTAGGTTGACATCTCTAGTGATGGTTTACAGTTATCTCTGATATGTTTTCTCGTCACATATAACGCTTACTGAGTGACGGCAGCAAGCACCGTATGTTTGATTTGTTGTCGTGTAATCAATTAACACGTGTTGTCTTTTTGGGATGTGTACAACAGGCACACCTTTTGATAAACGTTTGCTTGTAGCAATAGAACTGTACAGGAATCGAACCTGTTAGTCAGACATGACAATTTATGCTAATAGTGACCATAACCCAGCAACAGTCCATGTGTGCCAATGCAAGTAGGGGCAACCACTTACATCGGCTATGTTAAGAAAGGAGGCGTAGCACTTAACTACAGTATTATATTAACATATATACACAATGTTGTCAACAATAAAATACAATAATTTATCCAAAATAATTGATTTCTTCCATTCTCGTGGTTTTATCGTTGACTTTATATTGGAATATATCCGCTGGTCCTCGTAGTTTTCTGCGAGATTTACCAATCTTAATACATGATACATTCTTGATTTTGTCACGTTCGTCAAAATCCAATTGTGTATCCGTCTTGTATGGTCGCCACAGTAACAACACAATATCGGCAATTGCTTTGAGGGCATTAGCACCTTTGATATGCCTTAGCATGGCTTCATACGGTTTTTTCTTTTTGTCGCCATTGTATGTGGACTGTGATTCCTCGTTAAATTGACAAAGCATGAACAAAATTAGATTGAATTTCTTAACGTATTCTTTCATCTGATTAGCGTTCTTAGACAACACAGGAATATCATCAATCTGTGGTATTAAATGAAAGTGGTCAAATATAACAAAATCAACAGAAAAATCATTGGCATAACACGCTTCGGTGATTTTCTCTAAGTCGTCAATAGTCTTATTCGGTTCATCAACAAAGCGTACACGTTTGTCTAATACGGCAGATACTTTAGAGTATACCTCAACGCCTTGTTCGGTCTTCAACATCTCAACCAAAGTATCCTCATCGACACCCAAGATTTCTTCCACAATGTTCGCTAAGAATTGACCCCTTGGCATCTCCATTGAGAAAATTAATAGATTGTCTTTGGAATCCATCAACCGATGTGCAGCAACTTTAGCTGCAACAAATGATTTACCTTGGTTGGTATATGCCCCAAGCAATACGATTTCTCTACGCTTGACACCATTTAAGGCAAAATCCAAAGATGGAAACCCAAGTGGAACACCATCTTGTCCAATGAATGATTTTAAGTCGTCAAACGAATCAGAAAAACCATGTGTTTTACCCCAAAGTTCTTCTTCATTGGTGGCAGACACATCGAGATATTTCTTGACATCATCAATAGAACGACCCCATCGCTTTGCCAAGAGTGTGGCAATATCGGCAAGAACCATTGAATCATGCACAGATTTACAAAACCGAGATGCCTTTTTATATTGGTCTTCTTGTTTTGGGTATTCTTCCAACAAGACATTTAAACAAGCAATATCCAAAGGCTCTGTTTCAAGAGAACCAATGGAATATCCTTGGGATAACAAATCATTGTAATCTTTACATTGTTTCAATGTTACACCTCTGGGAGTGTAATAACAGTATTAGATTTCTTGCAATATTCGTCTACATAATACTGGTTTTTAGCACCATTGTATGTAACTTCCCAATATGTATGATTTAGTGCATCATTTGTAGACATTACTAAGGCTTTGTGATTTTGTAATGTCTTGCAAAACCAAACAATGTTTAAAGAGCGATATAAATCATCTCTATCAATATTGTTTTCACTTGCCATCAATATAGCCTTTTTACAATTCTCAATAAAACTATTCATGTAACCTCCTGTGGTATTCAATAATCTTTTTCCCAAGTTCGTAAACAATCGGTATAGACACGGAATTGCCAGCTTGTTTATACAGTTGTGCATCTGATTGGATTGGACGAACTATGTTAAACTGTTCATCGGTAAAACCTTGTAGTCGCCAGAACTCTCTAGGAGTCAACTTACGTATCACATTGGGATTTCTACCTAATAGAATCTTTGGTTCAATACCACCACCCTTGACACACGTCAAAGTCGGAGATAAACCATCTGGTGAATAGATGCGACCTCGTTGTGGATTGCCACCAAAAGAAGTCGTATGGATTATGTTTCCGACTTGAACAATAGATTGTTCGCTTTGGTTGGGTCGATATAATACTTCGGATGGACAGTCGTTTCCAAGATGTCCGATAATGAACAACCTTTCACGGTTTTGTGGTAGTCCAAAGTCTTTTGTGTTGTACACACGCCATGCGATACTGTACCCTGCTTTGTCCATTTCAGACAAAACGCCGTAAAATCCCCATCCGTTATCAATTGACAAGAGGTTTTTAACATTCTCAATAAGCAACCATTTGGGTTTATGTTCTGTTTCATGTAATAACCTCGTGACTTCATAAAATAAACCACTTCGTGTGTTTCCCATGCCGTCTTTCAGTCCAGCAATGGAAACATCTTGACATGGGAAACCGAATAACCATAAGTCTGCATACGGCATCTCTGTACCGTTTAATGCACGAACGTCTGGTGAAAACCAAAGATTATCCGTTGGATATAACGCACGGTATGATTGTTGTGCGTATTTATCTTGTTCGCACCAACCAACACATTCCATACCAGCTTTGGTTAAACCAGAATGAAAACCGCCAATCCCAGCGAATAAATCAACGAATGTTACCATTTTGATTTTTCTCCAGTATACCATTCTTGGTATTCGCTATTGTCGTTTTCAATGTATACTCTAATGTTATCATTAAACAGATACGTAATCAAGTCTTTTTTAGACTTAAATAACGATGGTTTGACGATACCGTAACTTTCGTGGTCAACGTATCCATCTTGATTATTACATCGAACGATTTCACAACCAATATCTTCAACCATTTCTTTTATGGTTTCATATTCGGTTGATTCATGCAATTCTTCCGATGTGTCTGCCATTTGTGTTAACAGATATGAAAACTTTTCTTGTGGTGTACACAATGGTCTGCCATTCCAACCGAACTCACCAAGCCATTCATAAAATGTATATCCTCGGTAGTGGTCTGGCACCTCGTCAAGACGATACATTGGATTGCTAAAGTCATGTTCTTCTGTTGGTTGATACCAGCGAGAACCACGCAAGATATATTCTGTGCCATACGCAAGAGAATGTGCGGATGAACTGTTGGTTTCAAATACACCATTACGAATTAATTTCATACTTATTTACCTCCAAAGCAACTGTCCAGTCGGATGCTTGTGTATCATCTACTGTTGGTGTATAAAGGCTTTTTACCTTATTGTCAATTAACAGATAACCTAAGTGATAACAATTGTTACCATCCTTAAGGACATCGTAAATTAAATACACGCCATCTTTCCAAGATTTACGTCTTACGCATTTATATTGAGAAACACACCAATACATGGCTGCATTATAATCCATTGTTTCTTTTGGTTTATCAACCCAGTTTTGCATGATGTCAGAATTGTCATTTTCAATATGGATTACAATATCGTTATTAAACAGATATGTCAATAAATCTTCTTTGGTTTGGAACATATCTTTTGTGACGACATTCCAAGATTGGTGGTCAACATATGCATCAACTTCAGAAGATTCACCGTATTCTTCTGGTAGATTGACAACGATGTCTAATTCGTTTAACCATTGTATTACTTGTTTGAAAAATGGGTCTTCTTTAATGACACCCCAAGTCTTATATTGATAAACGGACGACATTAAATAACTAAGTTTTTCTGCTGGAGAAGATAACATATCAAATCCCCAACCGTACTCATCAAAGTATAAAGGCATATACGAATACATTTCGTATTCCTTTGGTTTCTTTGTTAGATGCAATTCTTTTGTGGCAAAACACAAGTCTTCTTTTGGTTTGTAATTGTAATCACGCAAGACATTGTTTTTGTATGCCAACGAATGTGCAGAACTGGAGTTTGTTTCAAAGACTCCGTTGCGTATTAATTTCATCACTTCGTTACCTCCTGTCTGGCGACCCAGTAATCAAGAATTTTCATCTTATGTTCTACTTCAATAAAACGAATAAGATATCTTTTCTTATTATTGTATTCTTCATAACATTCTAACATATAGTAGCGACCATTAGACCCCATATATATATCTTGAACCTTAGCATAAAGACTATCAAAGTATAATACAATATGTTTAACTCGGTCTAAACAGTTCGGCATCATATCAGTATCACAACGAATACCAACTGGGGATTCCAATAGGCACTCTAAGGAATGTTGGTCTTGTGAATCCATTAGTATTCCTCCCTAGTATTCAGCCATTACCTCATATTGGCGAACATCAATCACGATGTTATTATCAAATAAATATTTGTATAAATCTTCTTTAGTTTCAAACATTTCTTGCTTAACAACACCGTTGGTCGGAACTGATTCAACAATATCGTCTTCATCGTACCCAATTTCTTCTAAGTAGATGCCGATGTCAGATAACCATTGTTTTATATGTAGATAAAATGGGTCGCCAAACACTTCGTCAACCAAAGATTCGCTATAGATTTCCATTAGTAAAAACCATAATTTATCTTGTGGTGTGGACAATGTTTGTTCTTTCCATACATAGTCCGTGAAATGGACTTCCCAAGACTGGTCGTTAAACATTGGAGTAAAACCAAGAACCCCAAACTGTTGTGTAATTGTTTGTGTTTGTGACGGTTTAGCCAATTGTAATCTTGCGACATATGCCATAGAATGACAAGAAGAACTATTGGTTTCAAACACGCCTACTCGCTTAAGAATCATGCGACACCTCCTGTGATTCGCAATATTGAAAATACGAACGTAAATCAGTTTCGTCAAACCGTTTGATGTTATTCCGTGTTCGGCTGGATGGTGCAAAATATTGTTCCACCGCATTGATATACATGGAATGTTCGCCTTGGTAAAACGATTTGTATTCTTCATCTGTTATCTTACCACGGATTTCCAATTGTTGCAACCCCAAGTTATCAAAAGATACAATGTCAAAGATTTTTGTCAATTGCATAATATTTGATTTCCATTGTTTGTGTTGTTCCGTATTTAAGTTGACTTTACCACGGTTAAACCCAAAGTCTTTTTCACCCAAGATTAATAACTTGCGGTATTTGACACCCAATTCTTTTACATCCTCAAAGTCGTCAATACCATTAATTGCATGAATAACCGTATGTGGATATTCAGCAATCCAATCTGGTAGTGATAAACAACCCTGTAATGAACGATAAGAGATACCAAGACCATATATATATGGCATCATCTCTTTAAGCCGTGTGTCGCCATATTGTAAGATATAACGCTCGTTCATTGTAATATTGACAACCAATCCAAGTCTGTATAAGTTCTTGACAAATTGCACAAGATTATCCGTTACTTCGTTTACGCCTAGAGCGATTTCTGTTCCACGTGGTAATTTTGCATCCATCAATACTTGTTGTAGAACACCATAGTGACATTCCTGACCATCAACCAATGCAGATTCGTGACAAAATGCACAAGTAGATTTCTGCGTTTTCACGTTATAACCATATGGACATTGTGTAGATACACGAATATCAATATTGAGTGGTGTCTGTAGTGTCAATGGTTCGTTATCTGGGTATTCAATAATACGTGTGCCATCTCGTAAATCAAGCCACACGCTGGCGTTGCCGTTTCTGTATTTCATAATTTTTCCTCGTTTCGCTTCGCTACACTAAATTTAAAAAATGTATTTATCGTTGATTGTAAACGATTGCTTTAATTCGATGTCAACATTAAGTTGGAACAATGCTGCAACACCAATCACAATCATTGCGGTCAATATCTTGGCAAGCCAATAGACACCAAAGATAAAACATACGAATGTTGGTACATCGTTGATTTTATACACGTTATAAAAATCAAGAACACCCAATAATACAATATAAGTCGCAATCCAAACAAATCGTGTGAAAAAGATATAATGTTTTTCCAAAAAATCAATCATTGGTTTTCTCCATTTCGTTTTTAACAAATGTCCCCCATTGAGATGCCATTGCTCGTGCGATACCATCAAATGTTTTAGACCGTAATTTTCTGCGTTCTGCATCTGTTTTTGCATTTGTCAACGCATCACAGTACCATTTTGCACCACTGGAGGATAAGAACGTACACGGTGGATGTGCAATCATTAAATCCCATTTGTCAACAAACACAAGATTGCCACTTTGGGTAACTCCACCCTTGCGTTTGATAACATCGAATATATCTACATTAAAATGCCACTCTGGATGCTCTCCAGAACACTCTACGATGTCACAACTATAGGCATTAAACCCAAGTTCCCTAAAGGCTTTACAGACGGTTTGTGACTCCTCACAAGCAATTAATACGTTCATTCAAAGTCAACCTCCTGTACCCAACTAGGTAAATAGTAGAACCCATTATATTCTGTGATTTCTAAGGGTAGATATTTAGTATTGTCTTTAATAAGAACGTGTTCTTCGCAACAACACTTAAAGTCATTATCGCCAAATAAGTTTTTAATAGATACAACTTTCATAATTTTTGCCTCCGTGATAAAGCTGGGATTTAAAACCCAATAGGACGAACATTTTTTGTTAATTGGGAATCCAATCCCAAAATACGATGGATTTCAACAATACCTTTTGGTCGGTATACACTACAGTACAACTGACCATCGACAATATCAATGTCTTCTACCTCGAACCCCTTAGGAAGTTCAACCATCGTCTTTACATTATTAAATGTATCATAGATTACGAGATGTGTCAAGGTTGTAAAAACAATATTATCCAAAAACACAAAAGCACCATTGTTATTAATATCTTCGTTGACACAATCAAGTTCATATTCACGTACAAACTGTGGTTTATTGTCGTTTGCCACGCACTTATATTCTTGAATTAAACGAATGTTCTTTTTGTATGGTCTAATGGATACAAACTTGTGTGTATATGGGTCATACGCTACGTTAAAGACCTTGTATGGCATTTTTATTTCTTCTTTGACTGAAAAGTCTTGTGCATCCAAAGCCGTCAACAGAAAACCATCTACGGTTGCATTTGTAGTATAAATAACATCGGTATCACGCCGATAAGTTAACGTATTCATATGTCCTAAGCGTGGTTTATCGTTGAAACGATGGTTGCTAAGAGTAGAACCATCATAACTAATGCGAAAAACATCTTGGGTTTTATTGTCACCAGAGATGGTAGCCAAGATGAATTGCTTGCGTTTTGTATCCCAGCAAAAACCTTGGCATTGATTTACTGGGGTAGATAACTCAACTCGTGTAATCAATTCAGTTTCAAGCATTGCATATCCTCCAGTTGTCCATAGCTATAGGAATCAATCCATTTCATTGAACCATCGTCTAGCCATTTATATACAGACATAAAATAATGCGGATTATCAAAGTCATTATCAAAGATACTGATTGAATTGACATACTCTTCTGCTTCGGCATACAACAGTAATTTATCTTGCATCTCTTGACTGAACAAACCTAAGATTTCTGGGAAATCCTTGGGGGAATCTACAAATTCATAGAACGAAACGGCACATGATGTTCTTTCTGTTGCTTCATTGTAAATACCCTCAATGTTTTCCTCGTCTAGTTTATTCAAAGTATCGTACCAACGTTGATTATCTTGTAAGCGTTTGTCGATTTCAGATTGCAACTGTAGACATTTTTGTTTGGCTTCGTTAAATGATTCATACATATATTCGACATCTTCGTGATAGTCTTCCCATTGTCCACAACCGTATTTAACCATGTGTATTATCTTCATTTATTTTCTCCTAGGATGAAATCATAGAACGACATAAAGTCTTTAAAATCGGTTGATTGTTGTGTTACCGTATTATCTGCCGTGATTTTATACCCAGCGTAAACATGGATATTATACAACGTATCACCAATGATTAATTCTGTTGGATTATTAATTGGTTCTACAAAGTTAAACATCGAATTAATCTCAAATAGCTTATCCTGTAAGTATTTATCCATTGTCTTCCTCCGCTAATGTATCCATGGCAACATAATCATCATGATGTGGCTTACGTTTTAAATACTCGATGTATTCATTGAACGCACCAATGTTACTGAATTGATTCACACAGTTAGTTGGAACATCGTCAAGAAAACGAATGGAAATCCATCCATTGTCAAATTGCGTAATAAACCGATACCCATTTACAGTATACTCTTTGTTAATCATTGATGATACACAAGTACCATCCAATAGTGCATATCCCATTGTTTTACCCAGCTTTCTTAAAACCACAACGATTTCTTGTTTTGCCTTTGCGATTGACACAACAACGCAAACACAGTTTGTTCGCACTATTGTATGGTGGTTCGCAATACTTACAAAAACAAGTAATCCACATATGTTTTCTCATTCCGATTCTTTTCGGTAAGTTATCATAGTTATTCATTTGTTTTACTCGGATATTTAACCACACGCACGTTTAAATCTGGTGCGTACTTATTGATGTCTTCCCTTGTTTTTAACAATGCTTTACGACCAGTCGCATCACACTCTGGATTGTCAACCGCCAATGCAAACGTAATATCTCCGTTGTATCGCTTTTGTAATTCCCAGAGCAAACCAATCTGGTCTTTTGTAAGTCGTCCACCCAGATACCCAACGCATGGAATACCCTGTTGGTGTGCGGACATGACATCAAGATACCCCTCGGCAACATGAAGTACCCCATTCGGATGCAACATTTTAACCGCACGATGGTAATTAAACAACAGTTGCCGTTTAACGAATACATCGTCTTCTTTGGTATTCTTATATTTTGGTTCATTGGTTTCTTCCAATCTTCTCTTGGAAAACCCAACAATACGACCATACGCATCTTGAATCGGTATGACAATACCAGACGATTGTACACCCAAGAATCCACCCTTGTCATATCCAATTAAAAATTCTTCCAACATTTCATCATTAATGCCACGTTTGACATTCATGTATTCACGAACGGCATCAACGGCTTTGTGATACTTAATGGCAACTTTAGTGTTCTGACCAACGATGCTTTTTTGTTTTTGATACACAGGGTCGTCCGTAGACACCTCGTATTTTTCTGCCAAGGCTTCAACCGCTTGATAGAACGGTAGACCCTCTACTTCGGAATAAAAGCCAATTGCATCACCAGATGAACCGCATTTGTGACAATAGTATCTGTCACCAAGAATACAAAACTCTGTTGGGTTATCACCATGACATATTGGACAAGTACCCCTTGGAATTTTACCACCGTTTCGTGAAAGGGTCGTATATTCTTCAACCAACTCTTGCAAGTCAATCTTGTACTTTAAGGTTGAAATTGTATTCATCTGGGTATTCCTCCTGTAGTGTTTTTAACTGTTGTTGCAACTGATAATCAATAGATGGGTCAATGCAACATTTTAAGTCATACAATTGACTGACTGCCGTTCTAATAGCAATAATATCGTTGTCTTTGCAGATGCAATCAAACGGAATATACTGCGGTACGTTCTCAATATGTGTGATAAAGTGTTGCTCTCCGTTGCCACATAGACTGTAAACAGACGAATGGTCATACAAGAACAATGTATCTTTTGGATTGTATGGCTCTTGATAGATATTCGCCAGATTGATTAAAGTATCGTACAAATAGTATATGACTTTAGATATATCATCGTTGGTTGTGAATATCTTGTCCAAAAACTCATATCTGTTTTGGTAAAAGTCTTCAACCGATAGAACACCATCTGGAAGAACATCATTGATGCCAATAAACGTAAAATCTGTTGCTCGTTTTGTCCAAGCATTTTTATCGTTTTTCAATATCAAATAGCCGTCTTCTGTTTTCTGAATAGAACGAATATGGTTTGTCCGTATAAATTCTAACAGATTGACTAAGTTGTGTCTAACAATCGTTGCAGTTGTCAACTGTAGTCGAATAAATGAATCCATGCTGCGTTATCCTCCCCAATAATTAATGTCGCTTGATTCCCATAGTTCTCGTTCTGTGCGAATCTTGTGTTTTCTGTGACCGAATACGAATGTTCTGTTATAATTGTGGTCAACGATAAACAAATACGTTGTCACACAACGCTTATACCAACCGAATGTACAGTTGTCAGAATTTAACGTATACGATTCAACACGTCCGTTAAGTGTCAATCGAATAAGAGAACCAACGGAAAATATATCAAAGATGATAACCGACTTTGGCTCTTTTAACGAGGTCATAATATCTTCTTCTTTGGTGCATTTTAAGGTATACCAAAAGCGAAACTGTTTCTTTCGTCTGATTAGACCATTGACTGTTAATCGTTTAATATATCGTTTTGGTTTTGGTTGTTGTTTGTTTACGACCAAGAATCCAAGTTGTTTGACCTTACGCATTGTCGTTAAACCACTTTTCTAGGTCAAAGGCTTGCCGTTCACGAATGACCGTATTCGTATTCTTCTTGGCGAACTCTTTAGCATTGAGTTCGTTTGCTGCAATGAACACATCAGTAAGTGACATATCTGTCTTTTCAAGTGTGTCCATGTATTTATACAGTTTCAACATAGAGTTTTCATCAATCTGCATGAAGAACGAACGGACTTTAAAGAACTCTGAAGACGGTTTGCCGTTATGGAACGCACCATTAGTTGTACATTTCTTGAAGTACATCATAGCTAATGTCCATGCCTTTTTCTTAAAGTCCTTGTCGATAAAGTTTTGTGCCGTCATTGTATGACCTCCTTTCAATTTCTTTCCGACTTGATACACATACATTGTACCATACGTAAATGGACAAGTCAACACAAATTATTATCTGACTTGTAACAACCGCCAAGGGCGGTTACGGCTTTGCCGTTTTCTCCAGTTTCGTGTTATCTTTTGTATTTCTGAACGTAAGTGAAGAATACAAAAGATAACCAAACAAGTATTCACTTATGTTTTAACCCTAGGAGCATACCTTAGGTATGGACATAAGTTTTAACCCTAGGTGAAAAACATAAGAGAGAAAACCCTTGTATGAAACTTTTGTTTTCACATAGGGGTAAACTATAGTATTTCTTATGTTTTAAACTTAGGTTTGATAGGGTATCACAAAAGTCTAATTTTGTCAAGGGGTTTTCTTATGTATTTTTATGAATTTTAACCGTATATTCACACACAATATGCAACCAACGATTGAACGCCAAAATACCCAAGCCGTATTTGACTTGGGTTGATTTTGGTTTTCAATATTCTGTTTTAGACCAAGGTATTTTCTTTTGTTAGAATGGGATGTCTTCGGATGTATCAAATGTGTCGCTCATGGAAGAACCATAAGAGCCAACATCATCGGATGCAGAGCCACCAAAAGCACCACCAGCACCACCAGTTACAAGGTCAATGATTTGAATACCTTTGAGTTTGAGAGATACACCGTACATCATAGCAGTTTCGTATGGACGTACACCAATCCAAAGGGCAATTTTAGAGCCACTCCAGATAGCAGTCTTTTCATCCATTGGTTTTTTGTCACCGTCAACCAAACGAACCACATTCTCATGTGTGTTGCCGTCTTTGTCGGTAAACTCAACTTGCGTAGATGCCTTTAGTTGATAACCATAGTCTTTTTTCTTGGTCAATGTAAAGGTTGGACGGTCTGTTTCTTTACCGTTTTCTTCACGTTGTTTGCAAGTGTTGGAAGACTCCCAGATTTTAACCAACTTTTCTTTCAAGGTTTCTGCATCTGCATCATCCAAGTGCATTGTTACCGTGTACTTGCGACCACCAGCGAAGTCGTCAATGACTCCATTGATTTTCACAAACACAGATGTACCAACAGGTGTCATTACATCGGTAATTTTGTCAAGTGGTTTTTCTTTTGCCATATTCTTTTGTTCCTTTTCTGTTGAAAAATACTTATGCGGTAAAAGTTATCTGCACTTGTATTATCGCACAAGTTGTGGTATACTGTCAATAGTGAATTTGATAATTTCATCGGAGGTAAAAATATGGCAGATAACTTTATTCATACGCATCTACATTCACAGTTTTCAAACTATGGAATGAAAGATGCCATTAGTTCTGTAGATGGTATCATACAGCGTGTACACGAATTGGGGCAACGTGGGTTTGCATTGACTGACCACAATGGTTGTTCTGGATTGATTGACACATATGTGCATCTACAGAAATATAACAAGAAACATGGCACGGATTTAAAACTATTGATGGGGTCAGAGTTATACTATACGTATGATGTCACAATCAAAGATAAATCGTATTCACATATATTATTTCTTGCGAAGAATCAACAGGGATTGGAAAACCTGTTTAAATTGACAACGGAAGCACACAAGCATTACTATTACAAGTCAAGATGTGACCTTGATATGATACGCAAGTACTCACAGGGTTTAATCTGTACGTCTGCTTGCATGGGTGGATGGCTAAAGGGTGATAACAGAGAATCATTAATTCCACAGTTTAAAGACATCTTTGGTGAAGACTTGTATTTTGAAATACATACGTATCAACATGAAGACCAAAAGCGTTTTAATGCAATGGTGGCAGAAATGGGTGCAAAATATGATGTTCCATTGATTGCCGCTTGTGATTCTCATTATGTGCATGAAGAAGATTATGCTTTACATAAGGCTTTCCGTGGTCGCTCACAAGATGATGATGAAGACCAATACTATGGCTCAAACGACTTCTTTATCCAATCGGAAGCACAGGTGTTTGACCGTTTGTATCCACAATTCGGTATTGATATGGTTGAAACAATGGTTGAAAATACCAATGTTATTTTTGACAAATGCAATGCACATGTCGATTTCAATCTTGATGTATACCCTAAGTTTGTAAAAGATGGGGATGTAAAACCTGTGTTTCTACAGGCATTGCGTGAGGGATACAAGCAAAAGATTATCGGCAAGGTGACACCAGAATTTAAAAAGCGTGTTGACGAACGTGTTCCACATGAGATTGATATTTTGGAACAAGTTGGGTATATGGACTATTTGTTGATTACTAAAGATATTCTTGATGCGTGTCGCAAGCGTGACATCCCAGTTGGTCATGGGCGTGGATGCTCTGAAAAAGGCACAAAAGTATTAATGTCTAATGGCATGACTAAAAACATTGAAGATGTTCGTATTGGTGATATTGTGGTATCTCATACAGGCAACCCAAGAATAGTAGAGAATGTGTTCTCTTACAAGATTAAAGAGCCATTAACTACGATTAAAGTGTCTTCAAACGACCCAATGAATTATACGAATGACCATAAATTCCTTGCGATTAAGCAAAAAGAATGTGTTATGTATAATGGTAATACAAAATTACGGAAATACTGTTCAGTAAATTGTAAGAAAAAATGTTGCCATAAAATAAAGCCAGAACCGCAATGGATTCCTGTTGGAAAGCTAGAAGTCGGAGATTATGTTTTTTATCCAAAATGCTCTATTGATACAAAATATCAATTAGACAAAATTGATTTAAGAACATACCTCGATGGATACAGAGAAGAAAATGGACTAATTTTCTTAGGAAATCAGCATTTTGAAGCCGTTAAAAATAAATACAATCCATATTTATTAGTAACGGGGAACCTTGCTCGATTTATAGGGTATTTTATCGGCAATGGCTGGACTCATAAAAAAAATAACTGGAATTTTGGGTGTGCTTTCAATAATAAACAAGATAAATATAGAGAAGACTATATTTCTTTGGTACAATCTTTGTTTTGTCATGATGTTTCTCAAAGCTGGAATAAAAGAAATACTTGTGTTCAAATACACACATACTCTACAGTATTTGCCAAAGTGTTAAAAAAGATGCTTGGAGAAAATGCTGCAACGAAGCATATCCCAGATTTTTTAGTGCATGGCACTTTAGAGCAAAGAATAGAATTGCTAAAAGGTTTATTTGCCACCGATGGTTTTGTTCCAAAAATAATTACGGCTAAAGACAAAATAAACTACAGTTCTATAAATTATGAGTTATGCTCACAAGTTAAATTTATACTATCAACGCTTGGTATTGATAGTTATATACTAAAAAGAGTTCATAAAAAAGAAAACTGGTGTAACGAATACAAAACGGTTGTTAAACCAGCTTACTATGACAGATTTGTAGAATTGTTTGGCGAATGGTTTGATTGTTCTTTGTCTAAAAAGACGGCAAACCCTAATTTAGATTTAGATGATTATTTTGTTCATCAAGTCCATTCTATTGAATCTGTATCTGAAAAAGATACTACAGTATATGACATTCAAGTTGCAGTAGACCATTCATATATAGGTAATCAAACCATTGTTCATAATTCAGTTGGTGGATGTGAGTGTGCATATTTATTAGATATTACATCTTTGGATGCCATTACAAATAACTTGTACTTTGAGCGGTTTGCAAACCCCAATCGTGTATCACCACCTGATGTCGATAACGATTGCTCTAAGGTACGCAGAGGAGAAGTCATTCAATATCTCGAAGAAAAATACAAATATGTATACCAATGTCGTACATTTTCATACATGAAAGCATCTGGAGCATTAAAAGAAGCTGCACGTTGTTTAAACATAGACCATACCATCGCAGATGCATACTCAAAGAAAATCAAGGATGTTTCGTTTGACGATGATGAAGATTACCATGATAACGACCTAGAGTATGCTAAACTTGACCATGTAAACGATGGTAAACATCCAGAGATGTTTGAACTTGCTAAGAATCTAGTCGGTATCATGACTGGTTTTGGTAAACACGCATCGGCAGTCATTGTTTCAAACCAAGATATTACCAAGTATTGTTCTTTAGAAATGCAAAAAGATTCTAAAACAAAAGAAGAAACATTCGTGGCATCTACTAACTTTAAACATTTAGAATCAATGGGTTTTCTAAAAGAAGATATTCTTGGTCTTAGAACCTTGGATGTAATCAATGATTGTGTCACGATGGCTAAGGTGAAAGAAACACTTGACTTAGCAAAATTACCTTGGGATGATAAACCTACATTGGACTTGCTATGTAAGGGTGATACGCTTGGTGTTTTTCAAATGAAATCACCGGGAATGATTAGAACCCTCAAAAGTATTGCACCAAAGAACTTTGTTGATTTAATATCCGTAGTTGCATTGTATCGACCAGCGTGTATCTTAACAGGTATGCTTGATGAATACATCGAACGCCGCAATGGTAAACCATTTGAATACTTGGATGAACGATTAGAAGAACCGTTGGGTGAAACTTACGGCATTATGGTATTTCAAGAACAAATCATGCGTGTGTGTCAGATTATCGCTGGATATTCAATGGCAGAAGCCGATACTGTAAGACGTGCGGTTGGTAAAAAAGACCACGATTTAATGCAAGAGATTACGGCAGAATTTGTTGACCGTGCGGTTGCGAATGGTACAGATAAAGATGTGGCGAAACAAATCTTAGATATGATTATTGCAGCCGCAAGCTATGGATTTAATAAGGCTCACAGTCAGTCATACGGATATATGGCATACATAACGGCATACTTAAAGACCCATTATCCGTTGGAATTTTATGTAGCAACCATCAATTCTGAAGATGGCAACCAAGAGAAAATCTTGCCATATATCCAAGAGATTAAACGCAAGGGCATCGAGATATTGCCACCAGATTTACGTCACAGTCAACGTGAATGGACAGTTGATGGTAATGCTATTCGTGTCGGTCTTGCGTACATCAAGGGTATCAACAAGATTGAAAAACCACATGAATATACCATAGATGCCATCTTTAGTAAGTACACAAAATTGCAACTAGAGGGTCTAGTCGGTAGTGGTGCATTAGATTTCTTGGGTGAAACAAACGAACTCATGGCGTTAATCCCCAAGTATAAATCATTCGACAGCGACCGCAAGAACGCACAAAACAAGATTGACGAATGGAATGTTAAATTGCGTGACCACCAGCAGTTGATGCAAACGGAATCACCAATGGCAACACCAAAGCAATTACAATCTATGGAGAAGAAATTGGCGAATATCCAAAAGAAAATTCAAGAATGGACATCCAAGTATGACTCCATAACCATCCTAGAATCGCCAGATTTGACCTCTAAGGTGCCTCTCGCTACTCTTAGGTATAAATACCTTGGATGTTCTTTTGAGAACCCTTTAAAAGAATATAACACAGAATTGGCAAACGGTCGTGATGTCAAGGCGATTATCGTTTCTGATTTTAAACAAAGAACAACTAAGACTGGTAAACCAATGGCATATGTGTTTGACCATCTGGGAAACAAGTATGTTATGTGGTCTTCATACTTAGTTGAATTGAAAACAGGCGTTGGGTATTATATTCAATTACGTGGCGATTGTATCACTAAGGCGAAACCATTGGAATTAAAGAAATAACCGTATAAACGCAAAAAATTGGGGATATACCAACTAAGGTATATCCCCATTTGTTTTATATCAGAGAATTTGTATACATCCGCTACTGTATACTGTAGAGATAATTAGACCACCATCCAATCATTTGACCGCAAGATATACAACTGTTGCACCCAACAACACATTAATGAGTTTGGCACGTTGTTGACTGCGTTGTGCTTTCTTGATTATCTCTTTTTGCTGCGTTAAGTATATTTCGGCTTTCTCTAATGAGATTCTTTGCGTTTGCAGCGTCTGTTCTTGCTGCTTTAACAAGTTCCGTGCTTCGGTCAATTGCTTCCGTTGTTCTACGATTAGAGTCGATGCTTCCATCAATTGTTTGTTCGATTCGCTCGTTGATAACTTGGCTGCGTGTAACTGCATTTCCAATTCGTTGATTGTATTCAATTGATTGTCTATTGTCGCTTCTAGCGTTGTCAAGTTCTCTTGTAGCGTTTTGTATTGGTGTTGTGTCAATGTGACTGTTGGTTCTTGTCCATAGGAATAACCCAATGGCAACAAGCATAACAATCCCAATAATAACACAAATCGAATACTTTGGATTTGACCGAACATATGTTTTAATTGTTTCATTCATTGTTTCTCCATTATGGTCTTACCAGTGTTCCACGGTCGTATTCAATGTTCTCCAAAACATTTACTTTGTTTTGTAACATTAAACGCTCTTGTCGTGTAACTTGTAATTCCAATTGTGTTTTATGCAATTCAATTTCGGTTTGCCTTAGTTGTTGTTCGTGTGAATGGATGTTTGAAAACAATAGATATACACATACGAATAAACCGATAAAACAAACGGCAAACATAGTACCAACAGTTTTCCATAACGGTGGTTTTTCAATCTTGTAATGCATCATATGTCAATCCCCCACTCGTTATGTGCGATATATCGTGCGTTACCACGGATATTGTCACCACCAGACCACGGTTGTTCATTCTCACGTAACACCCATAAATCCCATCGTTCGCACGTGGAATCTGGACCGTAAGTATTGTTTGGGTATGGCGTTGGGTCATTGTAACACAAGTCCATTCCGTCTTTGTTGTCTGCGGCTTCCGCATGAGTCATTACGTGTTGAATGTCCAATGGAATACCGATTTGTACACACAGTAATGCTACTAGCCAGCTAAGGGCATAGATTTGTTGTTCAGTCGGTGGTTCTGTACCCATGTTTGTCGGACTTGTGGCATCAAAACAACCGTTTAATGTGATACCGATGGCACGACTGTTTCGCATATACGTGTGGTCACGGTGTTCCGTAAATAAGTCAACATCGGTATACATTTTGCCATCTTTGTCGATACAGATGTGGTATTTATCGGTATGACTTTGGTTGTAATGACCAGCAGACCAATGCAAGTAAATATGGTCGATATAACCCCTTGCACTGGTTGACATTGACATTAATTCGTCTTTTTCTATGGTTCTCATTTTGTATCTCCTGTGTTGTTAACATTAGAATTAAATTGGGCGTGTGCTTTGGTATCTAATTCATCGGATTCTCCATTGCCATCTGAATCAATTAAAGCCACGCCATAAGCAAGTACGCCAGCAACAGTCTGTGTTGAGAAGATTACGGATACGAACAATCGTAATTCCGACAATAGAGAAACCAGAATTGTTACGTTTATACCAACGTGTATTGCATAGATTGCATACAACCAAACTCCCAAGTACATAAATATTGGGATAAACGATGTTGTAATAACAAACTTTACAAACTGTAGTGATTTTATGTTTATATGGGCGGTTCGTATTCTATGATAATAACCCTTGATTGAATCAATAATGTTATCCATTGGTATCACCGTCCTTTCAAGGATTCCTCAATGGACTCCATGCGAGAATCCAAGTGTCTAACATCTGATTCTATAGATGTCAAACGTATGGCTTGATTATATCGGTCTACTCGACTGGTTTCTATATCTTTCAATATGGTTTCAACAACCTTGGTAAGATTGTCGATTGACACCTTTAAGGGATTAATGATTACAAACTTGAAGATAACCCCTATGATTGCCCCAACAGATGCCAAGATACCACATATGAGAGATACCATTGTAAGTATTTCCATTGATGTCCTTTCTGTGAAAAATATTGTTAAAAACTTGGGGATACATTAGTTTGTATCCCCTTGTGTTTTTATAGATGGTCTGTGACACCACCTGTATTCATATAGCGTTTTCTGTCTGCAACCCAAGAAATCTCAGAGGATGTGAACGGAGTAGGTACTGGACCATATTCTACAGAGCCAAGTTGAATTGGAGTACTATATCTATCAGAGTTGTTAATCGTAAAGTTAACAGGATTGTCAACTAACACAGGAATATCGCCCAGAGTACTCAACGCATCAGTTGCATAAATAGAAATTGTTGTTGGTCGAGAAACTTTAACGAGAATTTTATCGACTTGGTCTTTAGTCCATTTACCCAAGAATATAGGGTTATACGTATAATATGCGTTAAAGCCAGTAGGGTTTACATGGAGTTCTCTGCCGTACAATGCATATTTAACACCATCACGTTCAAATGTATCATCCGCTTGTCCAGCAATAGTTTGACCCTTAATAGTTGCAGTACCAACCTTGGAGTCAACATAGTTATAATACTCTAAAGCGTAATCATCTTCACCCATAGCAATAGGCAACTGCAATTGAATATATCCGTTGTCGTTAAGTTTATGCAACTCATCATAACCAACGATTTTAACCTTGTAGTGCGGTTCGCCTGTAATGTTGACAACTTTTTGACCTGTAGTTACAGATGGAATAGTCAACGGTTTAAACTCTGTGCGTGGCATTGGTTTACCCCAGTTGCCAATAATGGCAGTAAACACGGAATCTACAGTATCATCTTCGCACCATACATTGTTTTGCAACAAGGTTTGTCGTGCCGTAGGTGCAGATGCGGATTTACCATCTTGACCCTTAAGGGTTAATAGCCATTCTTTTTCAGTACCCAAGAAACCATTGCGGACGGCAATACGGTATGCATCGTCACCATCTCTACCATCTGTACCATCTCTCCCAGGTTTTCCCTCAAAGTTTGGAATATTTACGTTGACTTGAATTGGGTCAATAATAGACATTTTTTGGATTGTTTCTTCGTTTGGCATGATTGTATGCTCCTTTGGTTTAAAATTAATGCATGGAAATGTCGTGGATAATTTCGATTTCACCCATGACCAGTTTCCACGATTTAGAATCTTTTTGAATGAAAACATCGTATTTGCCCCTCTTGATTTGACGATTAAGTGTTAATGTATCTTCATACGGAAACCATACGACAACGCCGTGCGGATACACGGTACACGTTGCTGATAATAGAACATTGTCTTTCAAATCACGGATTTTACACACGGCAGTTGCATCGGTTAAATCAATTGATTCATCAACGGAATACAACCGATTCCAGTCTGCTCCAACGTGCATAACTTCGTCTTCAACACGAATCCAATCTTTCATTGGTATACCTCCTTTCTATTGTGGTTCTGTAGATGTTACCACTAGAGGTTGACCGTTCGTGTCTTGGGGAACATTTGTTTTCTCATTGACTTTAACGGTCAACCAACCAGTGATATGTTTAGTTGGGTCTGTTTCGTTGTTTGAAACATACACTTGATTTATGTTTACAATACCGATTATAATATTGGCATCTCTATAGAATGGATACTGCGGAGGTTGCAAAATCATTCCAACATTAGGAGAATTAAACGTATCACCAGACACTTGTACACTAATGATTTCATACACAAAATCACTTGGTTTTTTGTCTATAGGGATTGGAATAAATTCCCCATGTGCCACACGATAAATATTATCGGCAGACGTTGGTATGTCTTCCATTTGTTTACGCAACTTTTTAATTTTATTGTTTAACGCAACGTATGGGTCAATGTTTGGTAAGTCTGGCACCACAGGAGTGGTGTCCTCTTGTATGACCGCATCGGATGCACCAGAGGTAGATTGAACATTTGTTTGTTCTTTTAGTTTTGGTTCTCCGTCATTACCCTTGATGTATTGACCAGACATATATAATTGGTATGTTTCGTATGATACTGTTTCGTCTGTTTCTTCCATAGAAACATAAAAATTCATGGGGTCTTGCCCCATGAATGATACGTTATAATACATTACAATTCCTCCGTAATAAATACTGCACCATCAAATGGTTTTGTATTGGTTATTCTGATAGAACCACCATCGTCATTATACGGTCCAGATGGGAAATGAATTTCTTTACCGACTGTTACATCTGGACATTCACCAATCGTAATCGTGTAATTTGATACTCCAGTTGGTACGTTGACATTATATGTGACTGCCTTGGATAAACCCATCTGCCATTCGATGTTCCACCACATATCACGTCCGTAATTAGATGGGTTGCCACCACCGCCACCAGTGAATGTAAACGATGGACAACCAACGAGTTCACCGAACACACCAAGGTTTTTTGTGTCGTCATTCACATCGCCACGTCCTTGGTAGTTGCCGTCTGGGAAACGTAAGAACTCTGTTGGATTGTTTTGTAGATTACGTCTGTTTGTAAAGTTTGCGTTAAAGAATGACACGTTGTTACCAGCCAAGACATAACAAGGCATTGACAACCCATCGCCACCCCAAGTAGATACATTGTCTGTACCAACTTTAAAAGCATTAGCCATAAAATATAGACAACCTTTTTCGTTGTACTTGGCATCTCCATGCACAGAATGGAACGATTGTTTATATGGTTGTTGGTTATTGAGTGATAGATTGGTTGCGTAACCAGATGTTTTATAATCAATGCCATTACCAACGATTCTTGTTTCAGAAGATTCTGGTCTTGTACCCCTAGATGCAACCGATGAACCAACCATGGTAATCTTAAATCGTTTGCCAGTCGGTGTAAACGTGTATGTTCCTCGACCAGTGAACTTAGTTGTCTTATAGTTTGCGTGTGATGCCACAAAATAGTTTTCTTTTGGTACATTCACGGCAAACCATTGAACAGGCTCTGGAGAACGAATACCAAAGTATGTTCCCTCTGGGAGCGATGGTATATTCGCAATTTTAAACCAAGGATTACTTGGTGTAATGGCAAACGCTGGAATGGCACAAGCCAATACGTTTTGACCCTTACGCAAGCGAATTGCGATGATTTTTCTAGGGATTTTCTCATAGTCAATCATCCATTGTTTTGTTTGTTGGAACTCGTAATGACCACTATAAGTTGACCCAGAACCGCTACCAGTAAAAACGTTTTTACCTTTGCCAGATGCCATCGGTGACAACCACTTTTTGGAGTTCTCTGGTGGATTTTCCCATCCAGCACCCTCGACATTAGTGCTATCGTATTGTTTCCCTAGGGATGTCCAAACGTCAACACCGACTTCTGGTATCTCAACAGAAACATACGTATCGGCTTCACTATAGATATATACTCGGTTGGTCAATGTGCCTGTGGAATATCTTGACGGTGCAAAGTTATCAAGATTTGTTCTCCCCCAAGGTCTACCATTATAATACATCTCACCGTTGCAATATTGAGTGATACGTGCGTGGATGTCAAAGCCTTTTTTAGACACATTGACTGCCTTGGTTTCCATTGTTCCTTGCAGATAGCTGTCAGCCGCACTCATATTGTGACCCAAGTTCATCTTTTGGGGAACAACGAACACCATCGGTTCTGAATCCCAATTTAAGTCGATATGGTCGCCATCGTTTGCGATACCAAAGACCATTTGTTGGATAGCACTATAGGCAACACCTTTGGAGTCATACCACTTGATGCCATCTTTGGTTAATGCGGTGAATGAACCGTTTTCATTACTCATGCGAATACCGCTAGAGTCAATCCGAACGCCACCGCCCTTGATTTGCATACCAGATTCTTGTAAGTCAAGAATAGAACTCATGAGTTTGTCGGTACTGATTGTACCAGCTTCGATGTTCTTTGCCACAACGCCTTTATCGAATACAGAATCAGATGTAACGTGTAACAATTTACCATCAATTTGAGTACCACCGCTCGATTGATTGATTCTACTTAGAATTTCATCACCAGACAAAGACTTGATAGAAGACTCAATTGTACTTGCAAGTTGTGTTACTCGTGATTGTACTTGTGAATCAATATCTCTGATTTTTGCATCCAAAGCACTTGCCGTCTGTGTAATCGTGGATTCCATCTTGTGTTGTGCATCCGTGATTTGTTGTTTCATGGCTTCGGCTGCTTTGGTGATTTCTAATTTTGCACCACCGATTGAATTTTGGATTTGTTCTGTGACCGCATTTTGAATCCGTGTGTTGATTGTATCAATGTTTGCTTGCATCTGTTCAACACTTTGGATTGCTGCGGTTGCACGGTTGATTAAATCTTGATTAATATTTTGTTTAATCACCGCACTTTGACCACTGGAAAACGCACCAGTACCAAAGTAATCTTCATATGCGTAAGACACGTTGTATACCGCTGGGTCGTCAACATATGTAAACACGTTGGTATCGGTTCTAAAGTCTTTATCATTGACACGGAACACGGTCTTTAATATCGGTGGATTTGTCTTTGGTGTATCCCTTAGAACAACTTGGAACGCACCAGATTGTGATTTAATGTAATTTAATTGTGGAACACTTAACTCTGGATAATCGTATTCTACAAAATTGGCTGGACCAGCGACATTATCAATGTTGACACCACGGACATATACTTTGCCTGTACGCATTGTTAATGTAATCGGTGCTTCATTGCCAACTGATACAACCGCTCCATTATTAAAGAATCCTGTTGTGGAAATCTCATAATGGTCTATATCGGTATTCTTGATTATATCCCATGTGATTCGTGCTTCGTCTGTCACCCTAAGGCGTAAGTTCTGTGGCATCTCTGGTGTACCAAACTTGGAAACCACGGTATACGATGGAGCAGACATTGATTCTTCATGCTCAATGCCCTTGGAATCGTTTGAAATGATACGTGCGTTAATTGTATCGCCACGCTTAAGACCCATAATAGTTGTGATACCTTTTGATTCACCATAGTTCTTCCATTCACCAGCTACACCATTGTGCACGACTTGAATATACACAGATGCAGAACGGAACTCGATGTCGTCTGGTTCGTCAAAAAATAACACTATATCGTATGTTGGTATACCATCGACTTTGCCACGGTAGATTTGATTGAATTGAATGTTCTCAACAGGCTTAACAGTTGCTGGTGTTAATCTGATTGGGTTGTTGTTACCAACTGTACCGAATACTTTAAGAGATGCACCGAATGTATCATCATAGATTGATGGATTGTATTGACGTGCGGTAATTTCAAATGTACCGTCTTCTTCTTTTATTTCGGTGATACGTGCTTGTTGGTTGGTAAATAACTCTTGTTTAACACCGTCTTCGTCAACGTATGTTTTGGAGATTGTTACGACATCCCCAGCTTCCAAGTGAGAAGCCATAAGACCAGTTTTGAATGTAACCGTAATCGGACACAAGCGAATAATATCTCGTGCGATTTTCCCAAGTCGTAAACATTGTGTTTGTCTACGTACACCCTTGAAGTCAATATCTTGTTCCACAGGTCTACCAATGCCAATTGGCGGAGGTAGTTGGTTTGTGGCATCTTCAACGATTAATTTAACCGCCGTATAGTCCAATGCTGGTTCTACATAGGTTAAATTAAACTTGTTTGGACTTTGGTCAATAGATGCGGATTTGTAACTAAGGGTTTCTTCCACGATGTTGTCATCATTAAACGCATACACAGGTTGTTCTAATCGTTCACACCGTAGTTTAATTGAGTTGTTTGAAAACACAATGAACCCAAGGAATGAGTTCAAGATTGATTGAATGTTTTCTTGATGTGTTTTTGTTTCGTTTAAACATATATCAAGTTGATACCTTGGCTCTGTTTTTGTGACACCGTATGGGTCATTGTATGTGATTTCTTCGTCACAATAGTTTGCCACATCGGTAAACGATTCCATGTCAAGAATATCTGGTGTAACATACCGACCAGCACCGTACGTTTTATTTGTCAAGTAATCATATAGACATACAACAGGGTTCTTAGAGTATTTATACTGTTTGTCACGCCAATCGTATACAATCATACCTTGCACAATAGCAGTCACAGTTGGATTACCAGCACCCATCTTTTCCGAATAGCGTAAATCCGCATGAACGTATGCCATGTTTGGATAACCGCCTGTTGTTAGATATTGGTCTGGAGCATCTTGGTCTTTACCACCAAGGTGTGTATAAACCGTAGAATTGCTGCCGTCTTGACTACCGTTTGTTAAGCAATATACATCTCGCTTATAACATGGAGATTCATTAAAAGTTTCTAAACAAGATGGTGAATTTTGACAAATTACAGGATTCACAAGTTCCCATCCGTCTGTTTGTAAGTCGGACAGATATGTATCACCCAAGATAATTTGATAGATTTTACCAAACGTATTACAAGCCAATGAATACTGTAGGTCAATGGTTGTATTATCATCTGTTAAGAAGATATATACAGTTTTGCCATTGGCAGTCAACTTAAGTTTCTTGAACTTGTTAAAAGACGAATAATCTACGTTATCTTGATAGATTGATTGTTGTTGCGTACTTGGTTTATGACCCATGAAGCCACGTTTTTCGGCAACACCACTTTCAATAGATACTTTTGCATCTGGATATTTATTATTACGAATACCAAACACAGGTATTTTCGTTTGTTTCGTTTCATTTAAGCGTTGTACGCTTGTTAGATAACCATTAGCAGTAACACCGAAGATGTCGTGGATTTTGCCCTCGCAAAGAACAACGTCTTTATCCAAGCGTTTACCACCAACGTCCATCTTATGGAATGTCTGTAAACCACCAACCTTTGTCTGTCCATAGACAATTGGGATTGTACCCTCGGATGTTACTTGGTTATTTTTAGAGTCAAATGTTGATTCTGGAGTTGATTGCTTTGGTGATTTATCGAATAGACCACCAATGGACATGCCAAGGGATAAACCGTACATAACACGGCTAAATACAGATACACCCTTTAAGAACGCCCAAGCACCACCGCCAAAACCAAAGGCAATACCAGCAGCAAGACCAATGAATTTTGCTACACGACCTTTACCGCCCTTGCCACCGCCTTTACCCATATATTAATACCTCGCTTCGCTTCAATTTAAGTACGTACCGTAAATTCAAACGGTACAGATAAGAACCCAGCATATCGCTTTTGATTGCCATGTCGTTTACAATCCGTAGGTGTTTTGTCGCACCCAGATTGGATTGTCGCTTGTTGACCAATTAGAATATCTGGTGATTGCAACAATGGATATTCCAAGTAAATACCAGCACCAGCATCTTTAAAGTCAACAATCTTACGTGCTTCACCGCTAATGATTAAGACACCATTTGTAAATGTCTTTTGGTCTGCTGGATTGCGAATACCAACACGAAAACCATGTTCATCTTGTGTGATTGAATCAACGGTTGTTTGTAATGTTTCGATTTGTGCTTGACAGGATTCATCACCGAATACAGATGTGCAAGAGTATTGTGTTCTACGACCGCCACGGACGTTTGGAACATCTGTTGTTACCGTTACTTTGAAGATGCCATCTGTTGTTAATTCTGGTGCATCAACACGCCCCATAAACACAGGTTTAATCATGTTTGCGTTCGTCAATGAATCTGGGTATAAAATTCGGTAGATATACACTCGACTGCCTGTGAAAGGAATACCCTTAAATAGCAATTGAGTAAATTTATCAGTTGCATTAGAAATCTGCAACTCACAAGAGTCAATCGAATTATCTACCGTTTTATCAATCTCGCCACGTCTGATTGGCAATGCCAAGTATGTATGACCGTTGAATTGAATGTTGACATCGCAAGAGCATAAATATAGCGTTAAATTCGGTATGTGAACCTCGTATAATTCAATGTCGAATACCGAACCACTTTCTAATGCTTCTCGAAACGCCACAGGTAAATTAATCATGTATACTCCCTATAATAGTTTCTCGATTTGTACGTTCGCAGTAAACCCAACGGCATTACCATGAGTACCATTCTCAATTGTAAAATCTCGTAGTACTTTCATATTAAATTCGTTGGTTGCGAATCTGCATAATTGTTCCTTGCCATATTCATCTATGAATAGAAATGGTCTTGTGTTACCACCAACAGATTCACAAAAGTCTTCAAATATCTTTTGTTGGTCTGTTGTTCCTCGTAAAGAAATTGACCAAGTTCTCTTTGGTGTTACCGCAAGTTGTCGAACTTGTTTCTTGCCAGATTCAAATGTGACTTCTTGTGTGGCAAACTTTAGACCTTTTTCAACCTCGAATATATACGGCAATGGAAACTTTGGATATGTCGCCATTGTTAATTCCTTTCGTTACGCTATTGGCGTTCTTGATGGAAACCACAGTAAAATAATGGTTGCCAATAACTGCGTTTAAATACGGCAGATAGTGATACGTTTTCAATACATGGAACTTGCATCGCAAGTATTTGTCCATTTTGTAGATACACGCCAGTATGTAAGTCGCCATCTACGTTAAATACAATCACATCGCCATGTTGTAATTTGTCAATATCACGAACTTTGTCAAAGTGCTTTAATAAATACCGTAACACCCTTAGTTGATGATTCTTGTGAAAATCTTCGCATGACGTTGGGTCTTTCTTCCCATCGTCAAAACAATGTTTGTATCCGTGGTCTTTATACCACATACGGCAAACATCAACACAATGATATTGATTCTTTTTATGATTAAAGCCGTATTTCAGACCCAAGTATTTCGTAATGTCTTCCATATGACCTCCCATAGTAATAATGCGAGGGGTTTATCGCCCCTCACATATAGTGTCAAAAATTACACAAAAGTTGTGTTATTTCATCTTGCCAAGTGCCACCAACTTGTTGTATTTCGCCAAGAAGTCTTGGTCAGAAATCGTTTGTTTAACAAATACAGGTTGTGCAATAGATTCATGTGTAGAACCATTGTTCGCCATGTAGTTCATTCCCTTAGTCATAGCCGATGTGTTTGCGACCATTTGATTCATCATTCGGTCTTGTCGTTTGGTTTGTTCCGATAATGCCCCTGTAGATGTATTCGGATTTTTCCAATTAGGTTCGATACCATTGGTTTCACCAACCCCAAGGTCACGTGCAGCTTGGTTTAACAACTGAATACCACGCTTTTTATCGTTAGTTGGAATAATCCATTCTTTCTTATCGCCCTCACCGACACGAACCAATTGGTCTTTATCAACTGCACCACCGCTTGCGAATTTCAATAGACCGAACTGTCGTGCAAACCCAGCAACAGTACCCAATGCACCCAACCACTTGTTATTGCCTAAGCCACCAAGTTTCATACCAGCGTTGATATACTTAGATACATCGGTTTTGTTATCTTTGGAATCTTTGTTACCCTCTGGTAAGTCAAAGCCGTTTTTGTCACCATTGACATTGCCATAGATTACGGCATCGGTAAATGTCGCTTGATTCCATGCAGTGCCGTTTTGGGTATTAGCCAAGAATGTTTCAAAGTTTTTATCAAGATTTTGTGTCGCTTGTGTAGCAAGCATTTGTTGGTTTAATGTTTCATCAACACCACCGATGTTACCATTCTTTCCACCAATGCCCTTTAATGGGTTAATACCTTTTTGATATTTTTTATCTGTTTTCCTTAACAGATTTTGGATTAAACCGCCGTTACCATCTTGGATTTTAAACAACATTTTCAATGTGTCTTCCGCAAGTTGTTTCCATAGGTCTTTCCAAACGTCTTTAAACTTCTTGCCCTCGAATATCATCGAGTGGAATACATCATGAGTTTGTTGACGGATGTTTTTGTTTAAGTCATTACCAGTCTTGTTGATTTGTACTTGTAGCTTTTTCAGTTCGATACCAGCTTTACGAATGTCCGCTTCGGTATATTCTGAATCGCCACGCTTAAAGGCTGCAACCATGTCGTTATATTGTTTTACCTTGATGATATACAATTCAACCAAGCGTTGTGCATCACGAATATCTTTTGTCCAAAAGTTTTCAGATGTACCAGCGATTTCACGGTCTAAATCTTCATTCTCATGGCGGTCTTTTGCCATTTGAACGGCTTCATCATAGTCTTTATCACGGTACTTGTCTTGCATACGATGGGTCATTACTGTGTCGTATTTCTTCATCGTTTCTTGCAGTTTTTTAACATCTGCTTTTGGATTAAGTTTGATTAAGTCATCAATCTCTTTTTGGATTCCCTGTAGCTTTTCTTTTAAAGATTGAGATTCTTTCGCAAGGTCAGCTTGCTCTTTTGGCTTCATGGCGTTTTCCATTTCGGCTTCCGCTTTAGCAAGTTTCTTCACGAGTTCGTCAAGTTTCTTTTGTTTTTCAACAATTTTATTCGCACGTTCTGCCCCATGTGCATCGTCTTGTCCATATCCAGTATTCGCAAGTTCTCGTGCGTACTTTTGTCGTTCCCATGATTCGCCACCACCAGATACCTCAATGAGTTCGTCAAAGTAGTGTGCGTATTCTTCTGGTGTTTGGCTCGTTGCTTTGGCTAAAACTTGTTGCCATTGACTATGGTAAGATGTTTGAATCTCGTGAACAAGATACGCAAGTTGGGTTTCGTACGCCCAAGGGTCAGAGTTATTATCATTAGCAAACTTCTCTAGTTGACTCCATCTCCATGCATCCCATTGTGCAATACCTTTGTGTCCAGATGCGTTTATCTCAGTAGGATTTAATTGTGATTCTTGTATTAAATTACCAACAATGCCATATGCTTGGTTAGCGGTAAACCCTTGTTTCATTAAGAAATCAATGGCTTCACCTTTTTTAGTGCCATATAAAGGGTTTTTCTGTTTACTGCTTTTAGAAGTAGACCCTTTTTTGCCCTTAGAACCACTACCGCCACCGCCGTCTCCGATTTCATCTCTATCGTAGTCACCAGTCGTACCACCACCAATATTGCTATCGCTAATAGCTGGTAATGTAGCACCACTACCGCCACCAAGACCCTCTAGGGCTTCCTTAGATGCTGCAATAATCGCCTTGGAATTAGTTTTTTCGACTTCATTGTTGTAATATTTTGCGTTTTCACTAATCCGATACATTTCTGCTCTTGCATCTGCGGTTTGCTCTTTTACAAGATTGAGTCGTTTTTCTAGTATGAACGCAGAAACAGTTTCGCCATGTGCATTAGCATAATCTAATTGAGATTGCAAGTCTGCTCGTTGCATTTCATAATTAGCATAAGTACTTTCTGCAACAGATGCACCTTGTTCACTCATGGTAGCCATAAGCCTATGCCATGCATCTTGAACGGCTTCGATTAATCCAAGGAAGTGATAAATGATTTCAAAACGTCTTTTCCAAGGTGTTTCTTCACTTTGGATTGACTTAATGTCTTCATTAGCCATTTCTCTTAGTTTTTTAGATGATTCAACAATGGCTGCTCTTGTCATTGCAATTTGATGGCGAACTTCTTTTTTCTTTTCTTCAACCGCTTGCGATGCTCTACGGTTTTGTTCTTCAATAGTATCGCCAGACAACACCCATGCCGTTTGTTCTTCACCGAGGATTGCGATTAATCCATCTTTTGCGGTTTTAATTTCTTCTTCGACCTGTGTATATTCTTCGGTTTGATTGCTAACTTCCGCTAGTTTTTCTTTCAAGCCACTAAGAGCAGTAATATATTGTGATACAATATTTTGTGATTCAGATAATCTACCATAGTATTCTTCTTGACGTTGCAATAGTTCGTTTTGTGTTTGAACATCTTTTTTAATTGCATCAGATGCGGAATCCATATTCATTACAAAATCGACCAATAAAGTACCAAGCGTAAGGATGATACCAATCCAACCACCCATAAAAGCAGTTGCAGATTGAACCGCACGACCCATACCTTTGATTGCACCGCCAGCACCAACAAATGCAGCTTTCATCCCAGCGGTTTTAGAGCCTGTGGCAGATACCGCAAGATTATATCTTGCAACGGCTGCGGTCAACTTATTCCAGCCAAGAGAAACAGAGGTTTGAACAGTTGTTGATGTTATCCCAAATTTTGATGTTGCATAAGAAATTGCCATTAAACCAGCGAGAACAACAAATGTACTTGATGGGATTTTATTTAATAGTTGTAAGAACCCCATAGCAAGGTCTAACCCAGCTTTAATCGTCTTAGACACATTACCATTGGTTGTTACCATCTTTTCCCATTGTGCGGCAATTTGTTTTATCTTAGTTTGGATTGTATCAAGTTGCATACCAACTTGTGCATTGGTAAACCCCATTGCAGAAGAAGACAATCGTAATGCTTCTAGGTATTCTTTTAAGTCAAGCATGGCATCGGCTTTATTCCATTGCCATTTACCACCAGAGATTGCTTTTAGCAAGTCTTCCATAGACTGTTTAGAACCTTGTGCCTTAATCATCAAATCAAGTAACACATCGTCTACTTTACGGAATGACCGCTCTCCGTTTTCTCCGACTTTATAAACTTCGATACCAAAATCTTGTAATGCTTTAATGGCTTTCTTAGAGTGGATAGAACCGAAGATAGACTTTAGGGCATTACCGATTTCACCGCCCTCTGCTTGCGTTTTACGTGCCATAACGGCAACAAGTGCTTGTGCAGAATGGAATGATACACCGACTTCGGCTGCGGACTGTGCCATACGTTTGTTCGCTTCAGATAATGTTTGTGCAGAAACCGTATAGTTATGTGCAAGGGATGTCCAAGAGTCGATAATACGACTTGACACACTCATGGCATCATTGGAGTTCTTGATTTGAAAACCCCATTGCATAATAGAGGATTCTAATGCTTTGTTTGCAGATACAATGTCAAACGCATCGGCAACCGCAAGTTTGGTTGCTGCATCTGTTAATGCAAGAACTGTGTTGTTATCTTTGTATGCACGACCCCAAAGTTTGGCAGACTCAATCATTTCATGGCTTGATGTACCATACTTAATAGCAAGGTTTTGCAATTCTACTTGCATACCACCTAATTCTTGTTTAAAGTGTTCTGCTTCGTCACCACTAAGTTGTAAACTATTGACCATATGGGATGGGTCAACTTGCATTAAACTATGGGCGAACGCATTTGTTTCACCTGTGCCATGTTTCATTACTTGGGCGAACCCAGCCATGTCTTGTTCTACTTTTGGTAAAGCAGATAGAGAATCCATGACTTTATCACCGACCCATAATGCAGCCCAACGTGTGGCAAAATACCCAAGTCGTGAACCGACCTTATCGAGTTCAAAACCCCATTGTTTTAACAATGGAATATGTTCTTCGGTAATTTTATTGATTCTCCGTTGTTGACCATACAAGGTGTTTAACTTGCCTTGGATTGCAGTCATTTGTTGAAGATATTGTTCTTTACCTACGTTGTTCGCTTTCCATGCTTGATAGAGTACATCGGCTTGGTTCTTAAGTTGGTTGATTTGAGTACCAACCGTCATAGCCTTATTGCCATCTCTTAAGGTGTTATGATTTGAAGACTCTAGCTTTTTGATTGCATTGGCAGAATCTTGTAGACCTTTGGCAAGTGCTTCACCATCTTTTTTAAGCGACTGCATCTTAGCAGACATACCATCAAAAGAATTAGATGCCAAGTTGCCACTTTTTGCCGTTCTTTCCAAAGCATTAGCCAATGTAGCAGTTTTTGTTGTAATGCTATCAAGTTGTCGTGGCAGACCAGTGAATTTAATCTGAATATCAGAGTTTCTTTTAAGTCGTTCTACGGCTTGTTGCAACTGTAGAATACTAGAGGTTACTCGATTGGTATTCTCGGTTGCTTGACTGTAGTCTATTTTTATGTCATATCCGAATTTTTTGTTTCCCATTAATTATTCTCCTATGATGCGTACCCAGAACTCAAAAGACCACGTACCGCATCTGCCCCTGTTACGGAATCAGAGTCAACAAAAGTATTACTATCGTCTGTATCTGTTTTATTATTTTCGTTTAATGCAACAGATAACCCCTCTAGTTCTGGTAAAGTATATCTCATTAGTGATTCTCTGGTTTCACTTGTGTGTTGTACCAAAGATGCAATTACTAGGTCAAGTCCTCCAGATTTATCTTCGGTAGTTCCTGTGCCATTAGACCCATCATCTTTTTTTTTAGACCACTAATAGATAAATATTCGTCCAATAGTTGCACACCATTGTCTAAGTCGATTGCGTTAATCAATTCTTTTCGTGGAATACGTAACGCCATCTCAAACAATTCACACATGGAGTTAAATGCCACATAGTCATATTTCACCTTGCCATTGGCATCTAACACTTCTTTGCCATCTTCGTCTAAAATTGGTGATGGTAAGTTCAAATATAAATACTGGTCATTTATTTTAGACAATAGACGTTCAACCTTGTTATAATCTTTTAACAACATTGGATAAATTTTATATTCCTTGCCGTTTAACATAATGTATTTTTCTTGTGGAATTAAAGTATTTGACATCTATATATCTCCATAGTACTCCATATAATAAAAAATAGGGGCATCCGAAGATGCCCCCATGAGATTAGCCTTGGATTTCTTGTGTGATTTCCAAAATTTTGCCGTCTGTACGAGTTGTATCGTACATAACTTCAAATTCAAGTTGTGGTGCAGATGCTTTTTGACGTTCATGGTCAATATCCATTTTGCCAGTCGCTCTAGCACGGAAGATATGAGTGTGCAAGATAACTTTCTTACCATCGCCCATATCAACAGGATTGGAAACGTGACGAATTTCAACGAATTGTGGTACGCTAGTTGCTTTCATTGTAGCTTTACGAGAAGTTGTATCAGTACGAAGACCAGATACTTCAATGAATTTGTTTGTTACAGATTGACCCAAAGTGATTTGACCACTTGCATCAATTGTAAATTCACCAGCGGACGGAGTTGTACTTTTTGTATACTTTAATGTTTCACGTTCGTCTTCCATTTGATTGTCATTCGCAAGTACAACGATTGTATCTTCTGGAATAACATTGGATACGCTTGGAACAGTAAATGTAGTACCGCTTGCAATCAATGTAGGTTTTACAGAGAAAATCAAAGTACCATTGTTGTCTACATCAGCACCAGCAGTTACACCCAAGTAATCAAGGTTGAAACGTGCTTCTGTGAAAGATGCTTGAACATTGGATTCTTTATTCAAGATATAGATTGGTGGTAAAGCATCAGAACCGTAGACTTTTTCATCAGAGGAACTGAAAGATAGTTTCATTGTTTGAAGTGTACCAAGTTTATAGGCTTCAACTTTACCATTTACGATACGTTTTGCCCATGCTTCGCCAACACCATTCAATACAAAGTTTTTGCCTGTTTGTTGTGCCATTAATTATCTCCTATGATTATGACCATGTAAAAGGTCTAACACGAAACATATAACCGATTAAGCCAGCCGTACCAGTAGAGAATGAACCCTCGGTATAGATGGACATTTCTTGATAATGTTCCTTTAAAAGTTTATTCAAATGTATGTATAAATCATTCACAAGTTTTCTGTTGTTAGACCGACCAATGATTCTAAATTCCAACAGATTCTTGTTAACCATCCAATTCTTGGTATTACCAACAGATGGAATGAATGACATAATTATGTAAATATCTTGTTTTTCGTCAACGAGTTCCGCACCAGCAAGACCACGCCTAATCTTAGAGTTCCACTCTTGGATTGATTGTGTGTCTTTTATGCGTAACAACGAAGCCATTTCTTCGTCTTGTCGCAAGATATTCCACAGTTCGTCCAATAGTTGTACCGTATACTTCATGCGATTACTCCTTTAAAAGCATTATCTAGTTGGGTTTCGATATAATCAGATACTGCATCGTCAATAGCTTCATCCAATTCTTTCAACCAATGGACGATTTCTGTTTCGACAACAAACATTGGTTCTTTTGGTTCTAAAGGTTTTAGCTTGGATTTCTTCATAGGTTCTTCTAGGTTGATGCCCTTGAAGTGACCTTTGGATTTATAATCTGGTACACCCATCGTTGGTGAATGTACAGTTTCTCCCTGATTGCGACCCATGATTGCATTGCCGTGCGATGAACGATTATCGTTATACCAAGATGATGCCATGTATTCTGGTAAGTCTGGGTTGCCAAAATCCCCAAGTTCCGCACTTGTATTCGTTACCATGAACGAACCAGAGCCATACTCTAGGATGAACGCCCCAAGACCTGTAATGTCTAAGCCAAGTCTAACCATGTTAACGCTTGGTGTGAATCTTCTAAGGATTATATGGTGGTCAGTATAGATGCCCTCGTCTGCAACCGCCCATATTTGTTTGATACGGTCAGTCAGTACATCTAAATGGTCTTCTAATACCTTAGCGATTACATCTTGCATTGTCTTCATGTTAGCCACGCTCGTCTGGTGAACATTGCACATACAGGAATGGTGCAAAATCGAACCTGTTAATTACATCTATTTGTAAAAACTGTCCATTGATTTCGATTCTATCCAATAGTGCAACATCCGTATCCTTTGGTAGAATAAATCGCTTTGTAGTAGTTGGTAGCAAACCATAATCGAACAAGTGCATCTTGGCGGACACATCTTCGTATACACACTTTAAGTCTTTAATCTTTAGCGTTGTTGATGTACCACTGGTATTGCCATACTCGTCTGTTGTGGTTTCGATGCCATAGATATTTACGATTGTATTTGTTGTGTAGAACTCACCCTTGTCACCATTGAATGAGTTTGTTTTTGCGACCAAGAATAACGTATCACCGTTTCTACGTTCGCATATATCGCCAGCTTCCAATGAGGAATCTGACATAAGGTTTCCCCAACGAACATTATTCACAAGAAACCGTTTTGTACCACGACCGATTCGTGTAAACAACACAAACTCTGGTTTTTTACCATCGCATTTAATGGTTTCACGCCATGATGCGAACATCCGTGTACAGTCAAACTTTGGTGTATATTTTTCTCGCATATATACCTCCGTTTAAAATCTGTATCGTGATAACAATGATTTGATTTCGTTTGTAAATAAGTTTGGGTCAGTTAATGAAAATCGAGCATCCAAAGTTGTCATGGAATTTAAAGCGGTGAATGTAGAAACCTGTGATATATTCATCGCAAGCATCGCACAAGCCGTTTTTACCTCTCGTGGAATTTCAGCGAATCCATAGTTGTAACGTACTTTGTAAAATCTTGCATTATGCGAGAATATTTGAGAATATGTCATGGCGGAGGTGTTATTCAATAGATATACATACTTGCTACCATCAAAGTCATACAAGTACGGTTCAATCTCAACTCCGTCTTCGTTTATATCTCGTGTGTGAATGGCTTGGATAGATAATATATCAATCACAGGGTCATTCTTTAGAATCAACACACCTTTGCGATTAGGTTTGACAATTTCGATGATTTCATTAGATGTAAACTTGGATTTCCCATTATTTGTTCCAACGTAAGCATCAATCATAGTCGATGCAAACTGAACATGACTTTCATCAACTGGAATCATTTGACAATACTCGTCAATTTCTGTTGCATCTAAATATACCATGATTCTCCTTAGGATTCCTCGGTAGAATCTTCTGTATTGTCTACAACGGATTGTGTTTTTGGTTTGATAACTTTGCCAGCTTTTTTATCCACAGGCTCTAATACTGCTTCATTCAAAGCGTATTCTTCCTCGGACACTTCAAAGCGACCGTTATCGGCTTCAATAATGCGACCACACAGATAAATACGTGTTGCATTACTGTCTTTTAATGTTACTAACATATGTATCTCCATTCGGTTAAAACATTGGGGTGTCAAAAGACACCCCTGTGATTAATCGTTTGAATCAGGCGTATTACGCTTCTGTAAATTCAACCTTGAAGTGTGCACCAGCACTAGCACCTTTGGCAACAATTGCATCGAACATTACTGCAACGTATTCGTCCAATAGACCTTTAGTAAGACCCATTTTGAAGATGCGTGGTTCTGCATTAGTTAAGTAATGGCGTTCAATCAATTTTTCATTGACAACATACAAAGAGTGTTTTTTGTTGGATGGGTCAAATGGAATGTAGTTATCTGGAATTAATGGTAAATAACCAGCTTGTGTACGGATTGTATTTACCACGAAACCATTACCCAAGTCCATTTTATCCGCAGATTGGTTAACTGCAAAACCTGGGCGTTTTAATTCTGCACGGCTTAAGTAGTCGATTGTCAATGGGTTAGCGTAGATTGCAGTAGGCATACCGATGTATTTTGTGGATGCCAAGTTGGATGCCATTTTAGTACGGATTGTGTCTGTTACAAACTCGCCTGTACCTGTAGCGAAGCTATAAGGGTTAGCCACAGTTACTGCATCGGTAATTTGTGTAGCCAAACCACAGTATTCAACGGATGTGGAATCATCGGCTGCTGTTGCTGTACCTGTCCAGATACCTTTGTTGGATGTTTGTAGTAAGTCCACAATCATGTCTTCCATGTCTTTGTTTAACAAAGCTTTTGCCAAGGCATCACCTTGTTGTGCTACAACTTCTGTATCAAACAAAGAGTATTTAATACCAGATGTAATCGCTTTTAGGTATACTGCCTTTTCAACACGACCGTAATCTTCATCGTAAGTGTCAACACCGTATTTACCGTTGTCGCCTGTACGTGGATTTACGAATTTCGCATTGTGTGCAATCTTGGTTTGCTCCCAATAACGAGATGGGTAGCCAGTCGCCATCACAGGTGTGATACGGTTGCGAATTGTTACATTACGGTTTAACAAGTCAACCATTAAGTTTTGGAATTTAGGCAACTCGATATAGTGAGATTGGTTATAATCAGCAACGGCAGCTGCTGTAATAAATTTGGATTTTGTTACTGCCACAGTTATTTCTCCTATGATTAAAAATCAAAATAAATTATGCGTAATTATTTACACATAGCTTCGATGCCATCTGCAAAGTTATCAAATTCTTTGTCAGCTTTACCAGCTTCTAACTTAGCTTTAGTTTCCAAGTTTTTAACATCGGAAATTACAGTTTGTTTTTCGGCTTCGGCTTTACCAGCTTCGATTTCTGCATCTTTTGTTTCAACAGATTTTTCAAGTTCTGCAATCTTAGCATCTTTTTCAGCAATCAATGCATCTTTAGCGGAACATTCGGCAGTCAAGCGTTCAACTTCGGCTTTTGCATCTTTGAGTGCTTTAGCTTCTTCCGCTTGTGCTTGTGCTTTCGCTTGTGCTTCAATGGATGCCTTAACGGCTTCATCAACCAAGGCTTTAATTTCTTGTTCGTTCATTAGTTGTTTTCCTTTCGCCTTTGCGGCAATTTCTGCAATATACGTATTTTGGTATGCGGCTGCGTTTTTAAACAACATAGCAACACCAGTAAATTCAACATCCGCCATTTCAATATGGTCTTCAAACTCGTGGATATTGAAAATGGCTTCCACAGAGAATCCTAGAGAGTCTACTGTTTTCTTTATGAAGTCAGCAATATCTGGAAAGTCATTCTTGTAGATAATACCAGTGAACTTAAGTTCATTACCGTCAACCCAACATTTTTCAACTACACCAATTTTATTTCTACGGTCATGTGCCATCATGACTTCATCTGGGAATAACCAAGGGTCATAATCACAATTGATACCCATAAGGTTCATCGTAGATGCACACGATTCGGCAACTTCAGATGATAACAATACAGGTTTGTCAACACCACCAGGAATATAATCAGATGGTTCATTCAAGAACATACACGTACCAGTAAAACGCATGGAGTTCGTATGTTGGTTATCTAGTATAACCTTAATTGCACTCGCACTAAGTTGTACTTTTTGTTTTTCCATCGGCTTCTCCTTTCTCTGTAGATTTCTTCGGTTCATCGGTCGTGCCAGTTATAGATTCATCGTCTTGTACACGCTTTTGAATCAAAGATGATTTATATTCTTCCAGCAATGAATCGCCAGACGGAATATCTTTCAGTTCAATACCAAGAACACCATTTAACTCTTGACGTGCTTCGTTTAATGTGATAATATTACCATCAACGAGTTTACGAACACGTTCAACGGCATCTGCCTGTTGTGCCTTGGTTGGAGTAAATACAAATTGGAATTTAATACTGTCGGAATATCCCAAACGTGCAATCACGTATTTATTAAACGCTCGTTCAAAAATCTTCGCCCAAGGTTTAATTGTGTATTCCAACATTTCATTATCTTTTTCAGATGAGGTAGAACGGTCATTTGAAATCGCTACACCTAGGCGTTCTGGAGGGATATTGAAACAAGTCGCAATAATTTGTAACAACATTTTCTGCCAATTCAAGGATGCAGCTTCATCACCAATCGGTGAAATCTGTTTGGCATCCAATTGTGCAGACCCAACGATTGCAACCGCAGATTGACCTTGAATTTCATTCGCAATGTATAACCGAATTTTTTCGATTTCTTCTTCACTTGCGGATGCACCCATATTGACTAAGTATTTTGGCATCGCATTAGAGGAAATATCGTTTGCATACTCTTGTACTTCTGCTAGGTATTTGATATGCCGATATGCTTGTTCTAATGGTGATAAACCAAACTCATCATATGTCAGTTTCGTGCGTTGCAACATGGCGATTTTATCAACCTTATACCATTCTTGGTGTCCATTTACGGATTGCAAGAATCGTGGTTGATTTAAGTCACCGCTCCAGTTGGTTGCTACTTCGATTGTTTCTGTGTCGATTGGGAATAAATACAAAGGTCTATATCCCTTGACTACCTTTTGTTCAAAGAACGCAAGGTCTAAGACAATCAAGTCTTCAAATAGCTTACCAATGAAGTCGTTGTAATCATCAACAGGATTCGGATTTTGGATAATCTGTGTAACCTGTTTGATTTGTTTCTTATTTGCGTTACCATCAATGGAAACAACTTCCCAAGGCAACGCAAGAATACCCTCTCGGATTTGATTGATTGCAGAACGTACAATCGGTGTTCTTGATAGATTCCGTAGTTCTTCTACACTAAGTTTTGTTTCGGTTGCTCGATTGTTAAATCTAAAAGAAGACAACCAAGTATTCTTTAGATTGGCAACCGTATCCCTTAGTATAGTTTTACTCATCCATGATAAGATTCGTTGTTTAAGATTCATCGTTTCCAACCTTTCATGAATGATAAAATGTTTTTACGTTTGTTCTGACTGCCAATAGAACCGACTGCAATAGTCGCAGAGTTTTCTAAGAACTTCGCAATACATCGTTCTAAGCAATCTGGTGCATCATCGTGGTCTTTAGGAAAGTTCTTAAGTTGACTTTCCAAGATACGATGGTTTTTATTAAACTTGATATACCCTTGTTTAATCTTCGGAGCAAGCGAACGGATGCGTGTGCCTTTGTTGTCACTTGCGGTAGACCGAACAGATACCCAGTTGACATATAAACCCATGTCAAGTGCGGTTTGTTGTAATGTCTTAGAAAAGAACTCTTGGAATACGTTTTCTTCGACAATAAAACCGTCCAATCTTCCGTTGTATTTGTCAAGATACAAGAGAATATCATTAATGATTGCATCTGGTGGTCTACGTTCGACATCTGCTTCTAGTACATAGAAGTAGTTATCAACGCCACGACCAACAATAAGGATTGCCGAATAATCAGATGTTCGTGATTTACCCATTGATACATCGACCGCCGCATAGATTTGTTTCATGTGCGGTAAGTTTGTTTCGTCATAGTAATTGGATTTAATCCACGACTCTTTAAATATTCGACTGGCTTCGGTCATTGGATTGTTTTGGTATTCCGAGTTAAATGCTTCATCATCTTGCATTTTTAGAATCATGAGTTCTTGATACCAGTTATACCTAGATAGTTTCATCTTCTCGTCAAACGAGCAATCTAAATGTTCAAACAGACCAAAGTTTCGACCCTCCCACATGACTTCCACGCCATCCATCATTTCTTCTTTGTGTTCATTAAAGTAATCAGATGCGTTTTGTGCTGCATTAGGGTCTGTTAAGTCGTTGAATAATTCTTCCCATACAGTCCATCGTGGACTTTCAGAAAAAGAATACACGGCTTTATATATGGCACGATTCCAGTTATTAAACTTGGAGTCGGTCAATACTTTATACAATAGTGCTTCGTAATGCAAAACCGAACCGACATACAAGAATACGGTTCTTGGGTTGCCGATTGGCATTAATACTTTCATAAACCAATCGTATAATTTCTTGCGTTGATTTTCAGTTTCTACCGCTTCGTCATTTTCTAAGTCGTCTAAGATTACAACTTCTGGACGAATGTTGTTATATGAAGAACCACGCAAGGATTGACCACTTGATTTTGCAAACACTTGTATTTTATTCTTGGTGACAATCTTATCGCTCGCCCATGTTTTATCACCTTTAAGAAGACCAAAGTCTGCTTTTAAGCGTTCATTATCTTCCAGTTCATCTTTTATTGTTTGAATGAACTCTTTGGCTTGTTCAAAGGTATCTGAAATAATCAGTATGTTCTTGCGATAACCATACACAATTAGCCATATCGGAAACACAACGGATATAATACGGCTTTTGCCGTGACCTCGTGGTGCTGCACGAACGAACTTATTGTGTAGATTGTCAAAGTGCAATATCATGTTCTCCGCATCACGGAACATTGAGTGATGAAATTCACAGAATGGCGTTGAGAAGATATGCGGAAAATATGTCTTGGCAAAATATTCCAAGTCTGTTGCACCAATATCTTTATCAGATGGAGTGTCACTTGACGGCTCTGTGTTCGCCACGGACACACCCAATAGCGAGTCCAAAATGTTTTCAGCCACGGACACACCTCCTAAGTGGTAATTGTTCTCACTTATAGTGAAAAAATCCAGTAAAAAGTTAAGGTTTTTCGATAATATTTAGATAAATATTCTTAATTTTGTTGGATTTTTGCGTAATTAGACAATAATATTTGATTTGTTTTCATTTCTTTAGTGATTTGTTCTGCCAACTTAGGGTCTTTTTCCGTGATAATACGCATGATTTCAACAATAATGGAGTTCATTGCTTGGAACGTAAAGATTTTCTCCATTGTTGCTTGCATATCTTTTAAAATCGCTTGTTTACGACCAAAGTACTTCTCTTGGTCACTCATTAAGTCTTTCATGCGTTTATACAAGATGTCTGGTGACATTGTTCCCTCGGCTTGTTGACATTGTAAATCATCAATGAACACTTGAATCATTTCAATTTGTGTTTCAACCATTTCTAACAAATTCTTTTGTTCATTGTATGTGTTGACAACCTCGTATTCCTTGCTAGAGGGTTTTTCTTCCACAAGGTTTGACCGACACCAGTCACCAACCATCTTAGGCGTAATGACAATACCTTGTAAATGTTGCTGGTTGTCTTTGTTTAATGCTCGTGCGATGGCAACATAAGACTTACCAGCGTTTCTCTGTTCGGTCACAGAGTCTTGTAATCCGAAGAAATCAATCCGATTCTCGAACGACTTCTTCCGCTTTAATTGTAGTTCCTCCATAAAGAACCTCCAAAATATTTTTAAAAATTACAAAATAAAGTGTTGACATATTTCCATACATGGTGTATTCTATATGTAGAAACAATAGTGGTTGTCACAATAGGGCAACCAATTAGGAGGAGAAATTATGTCAACAGTAACAGAACCAATCAGAGATTTAGCCAAAGTAAATGAAATGCGTGAAGCCTTAACGAACGACCGTGACAAAATGCTATTCACATTGGGTATCAACTCTGGTCTACGCATTAGCGACCTAGTAGGGTTGACCGTAGATGATGTCAAACCAATGATGGAACTATACGAGCAAAAAACAGGCAAGTTTAAACGCTTTGCACTATCTAAAGCGGTATATGAAATGTTGCGTGAGTATGCATCTCGTTGTAAACATTGGTTATTCCCAAGTCGTTCTGGCGATGGTCATATCACGACCACCCAAGCATGGAGAAAAATCAAGGCAGCATCCATCAAGTGCGGTCTTGAAAACATCGGTACACATTCCATGCGTAAAACCTTTGGGTATCATGCGTATCGTAAGGGTGTGCCAATCGCATACCTTATGCAAGTATTCAATCATTCCTCGGAAGCTATCACAATGCGTTATTTGGGTATTACAACCGAGGAACTAAATAATAAAGTATACGCCATTATGGCTTTATAGGAGGTAACATATGTTTATTTTTGCAATGGTCGGTTTGACGCTAATCATCGGATATTTTACATCCGCACATTTTGTCGGTATGTTGTTCAAATGGATTGGTAGTGCATCATTCGGTTTGGGTATCGCCAGTGCCATTCATGACGAATATTCCGTATTCTTTGGTTTCTTTGTCTTGGCAATCATCTTCTGGTGCATCGGTGGAAAGATTACGGATGCATATCCTAAACGTGGTTCAGAAGAAGAACTTTTAAAATAGAATACAAACGAAAAACAAAGGGCATACATAAGTGTCAACATATGAGTGATATATGTTTAATACTTATGTATGCCCTTTGTTACATATGGTTTGTTATTCGGTTTGTGTCTTAAAGCATAAGCGACAAACATAATCAATACGAAGTATTATTTCTCGATAGAGAAATCTTATATGTTTTAAAACTTATGTTTACCATTCTGTATGTTTCAAACTTGTTTTTCATGACTTCGTCATAAGCCTTACGGCTTAAGTATTTTTCAAAGTCGGTTAAACAGTTTGGACTATAAACGGTTGTTATGTTTTTCTTGTTGTTGTTTTTGGGTTTCAAACTTAAGTACCTATTTTGGAACCCCTCATATATAGTGTCAAAAAGTTATGGTAAGTTATGATATTTTTCAATTATCGGAAGTAATAATCATTCTCCGTTACGTCATAAACCCAGTAACCACCTAGGTTGAACGCCATAAAAAATTTTTTAGAATATATGCGTAAGTTTTTACCCATTAGCGTAACTATTGGAAATTACATATGCTATAAATAGAGTCATTTTTGATGCCACCAGCGGTGTCAATTATGGCTTATTTTTATGTTCACACAAGTTTGTCACGCTGCGACCACTAGGGGTGTTCGTGTGCTTGTCTTATGTGATTTCTGGCGTTGTGCAGCGATTGTCAATCAACGATTGTATACATCGCCAAGCCAGCCATAAGTGCGCCCCTATAGTGTTACGCATATGGCGGTAAACGGTTTGTGTTTGGTATTTTTCCATCTTATGTAACCGACTATCAAGAACATAGTAAATCATCTCTCTATGGAGATGATTGCCATTTTTTAAATGGCGTAATAAACGTATCACAAACATATTATCACATACTTCTATTAAACTGATTGAAACTAACGATTGTTAAAACAGAACAATATATGTATATCCATATAGCATTAAACATTTGTAATCTCAAATGCATCATACTAGGGAATATAATATACGTTTTATCTTATATGTCTAGTACATATATCTATCATAAAAATTTTATACATAAATTTTAACCAATCGTTTTAAACGATTGTATGGTCGATTGGATACTTAATTGTTTTCAAACATATAACGGATTATGTATGTAACATATGTATCTCAATTGTAATCAACGATTGTATATAACGATTGTATGTTCAATTGCATGATACATATGTATTGATGTGTATGGTTTTAAAACATATAGATGCAACCTATGTTTATGGTGGTTATGTATGAAACAAAAGTGTATGACATTAGTATAGACCATTGTTTGTATTGGGGTATGCATCATGGGTATGTACATATGTGTAACTTGGGTTTGAATATGGTGGTCTTGGGTTTAACGTTATATAACCGCCCCCAGCTGAGAATGGTTATCCCTTTTGGAATTTCTAAATTTTTCGATGTATGTAGTCCCCTATGATTGGACTGCATAAGCCTATAACATTAGTACATAACACTAGGAACAACCAACGGCGAACGCTAAGGCAATGTAATAGAATACCTAGAGGGGTACATTCATTCTCAATCATTATCATTTATAATTGTTTGTATCGTGGTTTATTATTTGAATGTATGTTCATATGTTTATATTTATGTTTGTCGATATATTGGCTATGGTTATGTATATCGAAAGTTTTCGATACAGGTTGTTATGCGTTTAAATCATGTTTGTCATGAGTTTTTGTAATTGGCTTGGTCTTGCGTTGGTCGGTCTTATGTTCGTACTTTAGTAGACTAAAGTTTTATGACTAGGTAATAATACATGGTCTTAAAATTCTGTAATACTATCACATACCCACGTAACCCACAAAAGTACGAACATAAGCACATACGCAAGATACACCAATAAATAATACATTAATAACAAACATATGTATATACACAATACACATACTATTAATAATAACAATTATTAAATACACGTGTATAAATCTTGTGTCTTTTGCATATGTACAAAATGGATTTATATGTTTTCAAACGATGGATATAGAACGATTGTATATATTGATTGTATAAAACGATTGTTCTCATAGCGTTGTATTTTCGCTTGTATAGAGCGATAGACCGCCAACGTATAAACACACGTGAAAACCGCCACACGCACCATACAACGCAAATAAACGAATTTCTTAATGATAAACATTCTCAATAACATGGGTTTATGCAGCTGTTATCATTTATGGTTTGTAATTGAGAATACGCTGCATTGTGTGAATGTATGTGCATATGTTCATATTTAGGGTATAAAATAACGGCGGTATAATAACCGCCGTTTGTGTTTTAGATATTGCCCTTATACCATAAATCATATAACCCAATAGCATAATTTTTGATGTATTTATTTTGTTCGTCAATATCCATAATCGGAACGCTTGATATATCTTTTATCGTTGTATGTTCCGTGAAATATAAAATATATTGATTGTTGCCGTCATGATGTGCAACGTCAATTATTAACGCTTTATCTTTGATTGTGACTTTTTGCACCTCATACTCTATACACATATCTATGTGTTTACAATCTTGTAAACCGCCTAAGCGTGTACCTCTCCAAGTCCCTTGCGTAGGTATACACCATATATAATGTTTTTCGTTTAAAGGCAATAAAACATTCTCATATAAATCACTATTTCTATTGTATAACTCAACTGTTTTACTTTGTGTATTCATTTTGTTTATTCCTTTCGTTTAATCCTCGATTATTTCTATTTCTGTTATTTCTTTAAAGTTTTCATCGTTAAATGTTACATCTATAAATTGCCCTATTGATAACCATTGAATATATCTTTTGTTGCATCATAGTCGCACCAATAAGAGGTAATATTATAAATCATATCAGAAATATCTTGTGGAATATTGCCGTATTCCTCGATATGGTTGCAAACACTATTATAATAATATTCATAGTGTTTGTTTTTATATTCGACGTCTATATTATAGCGTGTACCAAATTCACCGCACGATGTATCTGTAATTACTACTATAATACTATGGTTATTAAAATAACCACTATATGTTATTTGTGGTTGCGAATATCCTCCGCCGTTATTGGCTTTATTCACATCGACAAAACTATTTAATTCTTCAACACCTACAAGATTAATATAATTTTTCATGGTTTATTCTCCTTTCATATATACTTAAATATATCTCTTTTGATACTATAAGTATACCACATTGGCTATAAATTGCAAGTATTAATTATAGAATTTACCAAAATTATTTACATGAGAATACATATCAATTAAACCAATGATAAACGCAAAATATACCAATGTATACCATACACGCACATAATACGAATATTGTCTATCGTATGAATACCGCCAACAATACGCAAGATGTACCAATTGCCATAGAATTGATTTATTTGCGTTGTACGGCGTTTTTCTACGCTTGCATATAAACCCTAGGGGACTACTTGAAAACGCTAACACAGGGCAATATACACAGTTTTTATTTGAGAACTATTCTCATCTACCCAGCTGGATGCAGCAATTCTCAATAAGTGAACCTAAATGAGAATTATAGTATATACAAAAGGCGGTACAAATTAATATACCGCCAATGTATCACTATTATCAATCAATCAATAAAATTACTTCGCTATTGTCTACTAGATAGCGGATACCATCAAGCCACTTTTGACGGCTTGCACTTTCGCCGTATTCCTCGGAACCCTTGGCGAATTGTGGCATATCTTCTAAAAAGTATAGATTATCCTCATAACGTAAGCTATAAAAGTATGTATCGTATGCACTTATGCATAACCAACTAGGCAATTCTTGCCCTTGCTCTTCTAAAGAGGTATAAATATAATCCTCTAAAGAGTCATATATGATATAGTCGTCATTTTCTATAATATTTATTGCCCTAGTAAAATCAATATCTACCACATCAAGCAACTTATAAAACATATTTCTTTGTTCCGTGTTCCATTCCTCGAACATTTCTATAAATTCCCTGAGGGTAAAATAATTATCTGTATTATATTTTTTATAATCGTTTTTTAATTCCAACAATTCCATAAATTCCATAATTTTATACCTCGCTATATACTAATATTCGTAACCATAACCAAATAACCGACGATATAGACCCTTTAGGGCTTGAAAATTGTTGCCCTCTAACATTTCAAACAAAGAATTATCTTTTGACATCTCGCCACATTCAACCCTATAATTTAATTCACTCAATAAAATTTCTTTAATGTCTTTCAATTGTTCCGCTCTAGTCATTTTGTATTAATTCCTTTCGTTTTAAATCTAATTATTTCAATAAATTATTTCTTTCGTTTTGTTGCCGTTTGATAAAACAAACGATTAAAGCTATTAATACAATTGTCAATGTATACCCCCCCTAGTATCCGTATATAATTTTATCCAATAAGTATAATAAATCAAGATACCTATTAAGGGACTTTATAAAGTCATTTAGACTATTATATTCTTTATGTGTTCCCTTAACAGTAATAAAACAATAATTATCACCTTGTACAAATATATGTACATCATAGTCATGATATAATAACGTATGTATTTTATTGTATTCAACGTAGCTATAAAACATATAACTTTCTGCATATGTCAAAATTTCATAATCTTTTGACATATCATATATAAATGCATTTAGGTTTATAACCTTTTGTATATTATCTTTAGTTTTCATTATAAACCCTCTACCAATTCAACAATATCACGAATATAATAATATTCATTGTCAGATACCTTTATAAAATCGTTCCCTAATTCGATAATATCAAGACTTTCGATATATTCGCAAAAATCATCATATTTTATCACATCAAAAAACCATTGTGGAACTTTTTCGTTCCCTAATCGGTTATTATTCGCCGTTTGTTCCAAAACTTCGATTATTGTATAGTCTTGTAATTTATTTTCTTTTATTAGTAACTCAAAAATATTCATAATATTTGTTGCGTTTTCTTCGTGGTATTCCTTTATTTGTTCTAAAATATCCATAGTTTAACCCCTTTCAATGATTTTATGTAACTCATTATTATCAACTTTGATAATTGCAAGCGGTTGAAGTTCATCATTGAATAAATTTCTGTACTTGCTTGTAGTAGTTGAATAAAAGTTTTTATCTGTATACATCGTATCGTTTTCTATATCGTATACAGAAATTAAAGTATCATAAGATTGAAAAGCCACAAAATTATTATAGTATAATTTAAATTGGTTAGGGACTTTATTCCCTCGTGTACTTTTCATATTTTCAATTTTCATGTTTTTAATTCCTTTCGTTTTCTACTTTAGATTATTCACAGTTTTTTCTAGTTTGTAACACATATACCAAAACCATATGGCAAAAATAAAACCGCCTAAAGTTTGTAAATGCTCGATGTATTCCATAATATTATACCTCTTTTATAATAAACAATTGTTTAGATATTCGTTTAAACAATCTTTTGAAATTTCTGTTAAGCTATCATCTAAATAACTAAAGTTTATATAAAACGACAATAATTTATTTTTATAGCCTTTGTTTGTAACAATTCTTACATTACAAATAAATTTATTACCCTCTATGTCATTAAAGGCCATACAATTGATATTTGTTACTTTTACATAATCAATAAAATTTTTATGATTGTATAACCATTGACAAACACTATCAAAATTGTAAACTTTCATTTTGTTTATTCCTTTCGTATGAAATTATAAAAGACCCTAGGGAATATGTTTTATTGTTCCCTATGGCTACATTATAACATATCTACGATATAACGCAAGTACTTTTTTAGAAATTTTCAAAAATATTTTTTTTATAACTTTTAACCCTAATTAATGAATATATATAATTATCATAAAAACAGTCTTTTGTCAAGTGTTTTATGTATACATCGAATAAATTCAATCTATAAATGATAAACATTCTCAAATAAAAACTGTCTATATTCGCCTGTATGGTGCTTGTAAATATTTTCGCTTATGATTATATGCAAAAGTGCAAAAACGCCGTACAGGCTAAATAAATCAATTCTATGGCTATTGTCTAAATGAGAATACGGCGGTTGTCTTTTTTATGCATACATAAATAATAATTTTGTGTTTTTGTGGTGTACACCGTTCTATATCGAATGTTTTCAATGTGTTATTGACAAATGTTATCATTCTTGATTGATACCGATGTTTTTCGATATGGTTATACGCAATTAATACATATGTATAAACAATTGTATACAACTAAAAATATCATCTATGCTGGCGATGGTTATACAATTATGTTTTATACAATTAAATTTCATATGTTTATTTGTGATGTTCAACATATGAATATATACTTATATGTACATATGTACCACATATGAATAAAACGCATGATTGAACATATGAACAGTTATTCATATGTTGTATATATGAATGTATGTACATCTGTTCATATGAGATATATAACATTGGTTGTACACAATTAAATTGTGGTACTTCGCTGGGTTTATCGTATTGATAATATTTCTCATTCTTATAGCGGTATATAATGATGTCTATTGTATACGTACATTCTTATATGTTTTGTCTATGGTTTACCGCTTGCGTGAAATTTGCGTTTTTGTTGTATGTCTTAAAATTGATTTATTTGCGTTGTATGCTCGTTTGTATCTCTTATATACAGTCATAAGCGGAACACCTCAAAACGTGCATACAAGCGAAATAACGCAATTTTTTATTGAGAGTTATTCTCGTTTATGCTGCGTATTCTCATTTGTGTAACCTAATTGAGAATACAAGGGTAAAACAAAAGCGGTATACATTGTATACCGCCAAGGCTTTAAACTCTCCAATAGTTACCAACGCACTTGTTTTCACAATTCCAAGTATCTAAAATTGTACCATCTTGTACAACTGTTAGATGATTGGAAATAGTTACTATGTATGTACCGCTATTGTACCATGTAGCAAAATCTGATACAGTCAACTTTTTACCATTCGTAAAACGTGGCTGTTTTTGCATCTCTAACCCTAGAACGTTTGTTATATATTTCTTGATAAATTTCTTATCATTGAATACAGTACATTCCTTTATAGAGTGTTCAAACATATCTCTATATACATCTTGCCAACTTTCACCAATAGCCGTACTTATTGCACGAATAGAACAGTCTGCAACCTTTTTGCCCTTTGGGTTAGCATTGAAATTCTTAAACATAATTTTCAATTCCTTTCATATGAAATTATTAAAGACCTAAGAGAAATAATATATATCTCTTACTATAATCATTATACCACATTTACAAAATAATGCAATAAGAAAATACAAAAATTCTATACCAAAAATGCATACATAATATTACATTATTATATAAAACAAATGTTCACAATAATTGTATACAATACAAATGTACGCCGTTATATGAATACATGATTGCATATTCATATGTTCAAACGTTTATATAATTGTATGCAATTAAATCATATAGAATTATATCGAAAGTTTTCACGCTTTAATCATCTAAAGTTTTCAAACTGATTGAATTTCTTCGATTGACTAAAACGTATGGCAAGTATTACAAAATGTAATTCATGAAATAGTTGTGTATGCAGCGTGTGGCAACCGATTGAGAACGCATTGAGAACGACTTGGGCGGTCAACAATAATATCATGTGAAAAAACAAAATAGATATATCGAAAAATATAAATACACATATATACATATAAAAAATGATGGACATATGTAAGTATATATGTATATACAAATATAAAATCCACGGTGATTACTATTGTTTATTATGCATATGTGTTAAAAAATATGTATATATAGATGTAAAAATTCCGTGGAGATATACGAAAATTGATTTATTTGCGTTATACGGCGTGTTTAATAGATGGGGTATATAAACATACGTCATAGCACATAGACACACCATACAACTCAATAGAATGAATTTTATAGGCATTATCGCCACGGAATATCATGTGGTAGACACGTGTGGTGAGTTATATGTTATACATATTAGAATATCCACCGTTGCCACACATAATATAATCCGTGGTATCAATCATGGATGCAGCGTGTGATGCGGTCAACGTATTAATCATATGAAATATATACAGTTATATCATACCAATAGATATGTTCGATATGTGCGTATGTATGCAGCAATGGTACGCACCACAGATAAGCCACACATGAATGAACACATGAACAATCATTCATATGTATGGACATAAAAAAAAGACCACGGTATCGTGGACAATGGTCACACCAAACGGTGGTGTTTGCATTATATACCGTGGTTTATATGAAATGGTTGTCGGTGGTTATTGACTACACGTGATGGATAGAGGTTCTCTGTAGTACATAAATTAGATGTATTTATTTTGGTGATTATTAGATTGACTAACCACCGACAAACACATTGTAGCACACAAGATTTATTATGTCAACACGAATTATGAAAATTCTGCGTTTTATTTTTTGAAATCTTGTTTTTTATTTTTTGGTTTTTAATTTTTTGGAATTGGGTTTTGTGTAATTGGATTACAATACTTTGCAAACACGATAGTGTTCAATAGAACCATCCATTGATTGGTAAATCTCCTGTTTACCATCGTCACCAAACACAACGCAATACGAATGTGTCAGCCAAATCACTCCATCTTTATTTAGCTTGGTGACTGTACCAAAGCGGATACGTTTATTACTGCGGTCATAACCAATTACGTCACCGACTTTGACATAACCAGCTGGTGTTTGCACCATTTCGATTTTTGCGGTTGGTTTAATTGGTTCATGTTCTACGGATTGCAACCGTTCGACCATATCCAATAATTTATTCCGTTGGTCAATCAAACGTGAATTTTGGTTTGCCAATAACTCCATCTCCAGTTGATACCGCAATGGCATTTTTGGTTTCTTATTTTTGGGTTCTACAACGGCTGCACATTGGTTTGTAATATCCATTATAAGTCCTCCTTGGTGACGTATTCTACAGTAGTAACTTCTTTTGGGAATACCTCATAAAAGTATGCACTTTCATAGTCACCCATAGAACTGTGTTGTGTAACTGTTAAACAAAAGTATCGACCATCGTCACACTCATAGATATAATCTTTGGTATGATACCACTCGTCTACATCTCTTAGCTTTTCATCAATCTGAGTTAAAAACTCTGGTGCATCATAGATTAATTCTGGTAATCGTTCTGGATTCCCATCTTCCATGAGTAATCTATCTAAGGTTTGTTGTTGTACATCAGTCAGTACCATCTTATTTGTTCTCCTGTAGTTTAAACCATTCTTTTAAGAAATTGCCTGTTGTAGTTTGAATGAGTGTTTTGTCGCCAAAAGGTGTTGTCGTGATTCTATTAACAACTCTTGTTACTGTATTAATTGGTGGTTCTGTTTCGATACCAGCGTATAACACTTCTTTTTCGGTTTCAACGGTTGTTCCCTTTGGCAATAGCTGCGACAAATTCTTCCGTGGTAAAATCTTCTTCGATAATCTTTAAGTATTCCATGTGTTTTCCTCCTAGGGGTTAAAATCGTGTTAAATAAACTTCAAACCAGCTTTCTCCACTCATAGGTTCTACAATATCAATAATATCTTGCAAGGTTTCTAATGATATTCGATAAATAAGACTTTGTGTTTCATTACAATCTTTTAGATATGATTCTTTGCGTTGGTGTGCATCAGATAACCATTTGTATAAAAACGGAATATCTACTTGGTGTTCTGACTTAGTCCAGTCTAAGTTTTCGTTGGCATACCGCTCTATTTCTGTCATTAGAAAATTATAATGTAGATACGGACAACGTTTATTCTTTTGAAAAATATAAACTTCCATGTGTTCCTCCGTTTGTTAAACGTTTGTTAAAAATCAGATAAATCAATCCCAAAGTCTTCTGGTTTGTATTCCATTGATTCAAACACAGTCCATATACGTTTATCCAACTTGTGTTCTTTCAAGAATTGGTACAGTGTTTGCTGCAACCGTTCTTCCAATTCTTGGTCTTGGTCAACGGTCAATTCATCGTTTAATGCGATGTCGTAATCTTCTTCGATTTTGTCATTCATATCCCACATCAGTTGCTCTGCGTTAAACATATCTGGGATATAATACGATGGATGACCGATGAGAACCGTTGGACAATCAAGATTTTGACAATCGTCTTCATAGAAATTCTCTATAGCATCCTTAATTGTTGTCTGCGGTTCACCACAGGAATCATCGGTTGTCCAACAATAGTGTTCTTTATCCAGTATGTACATTAGTTGTCCTCCTGTAAGGAAAGAACGGCAAACGCATCGGCATCATTAAGTTTTAAAACACAGGCTTCATCATCGTTGTTATCCATGTTTCGGATATACACAGGTCTGCCACTATGGATGAGTGCCACATAATAATCCAACAATTCTGTTGCCGTTCTATGGCTTTCAACTGTAACAAATCTGTAGATTGTACCATAATGTGCCTTGATTTTGTATTGTTTCTTTGGTTTGCTGCCTAGTTTGGCAATAAAAGAACTCACAATAGATTCTTCTCCAGATGGTTTATGAATGTTACTCATTTTGTTTCCCCTTGTAGTTGTACTCTGGTTTCCAGTAGTTCAATAATGTGTCGCAAGAACGGTTGTTTTTCTATAGTGTTGACATATAGCATAAATCTTGTATCGCCATATGCTGGCAAGTCGATACAACCCAACAGTTCTTCTCCTTTGTAAATATTCACCAGTGTTACAGACAGTGTATCTCCATAACAATCTAGGATGTCTTTTCGATAACAAGGGATATATCACAAAGTCTGATTAACTGTTCGTGGTCAATGGCATCCACAAGGTCTAATACCTTATTGCATAAATCAGTTGTTTCAATCATTGGTTTTCTCCTATAGTGTAAAAATCGTCCATTGGTTCTATAATCATTTGAAAGCACCCATCGTAGACAACATAAACAATCCAAAGGCAATAATCGCAATGTTTAACGTAACACATAGATGTACTGGTATGTATCTGGTACCGTATTCAAAGCCACCAATGACTTTAACTGACTTTTGCCACATAGCTTCAGTCAAATATTCTCTTTCCATCTTCTGCCATGACCTATCGAGATACAGTTCGTTTAATTCACATTTTGCATCCTTTAGCTTGTTTCTCAATAGTTCAATTGTGGCATCTTTGGCGATAATCACTTGGTTTTGGTCTTCGATGGTTTTTATCAATTGTTGTTCGTTCATGATGGTATCATGGGTGGTTATAAAAACCACCCCTCCTCGGATGAATCCTGTAACAATGCATCCTCAATTTGACAAATAAAGTCATATTCTTCGTCATTGAATTGGTCGTCACGTTTGACCCAATGCATCGTTGGTTCACCATCGAAAACACCGTGACCGTGGGAATAATGTGTCAACATACCGTTGTTTCTGTAAAAGAACAATTCAGTAGTTTGTTTGACCACATCATAATGTTTGGTTTTACGATTGAACGCCAACATATGACCGTCTTCAGTATTCACAACATATGTTTCATAGTTGCCTTTGAAGAAATCTGGTGGTAATAAACGATATACGTTTTCCACACGGTACATTACTTGACTAAATGTTCTGTATGACAATGTTCTATTCCTCCGTTTCTTTCTTGTCGGTATAATTACCGATAAATTTCTCGTGTTTATTCGCCAGCATGGCACATTTGTCAATGGTTTTATTCATACCAGTGACAATAGCCGTCACGACTTCATCAAGTTCTTTGATGGCACGCTTGACGTTCTTTAAATCATCTTTGGTGAGTGTTGATGTGTCTACATCATTAATCAACTTGGGAATGTCTTCGATTTTCTTGATGGCTTTCCATTCAGCGATTTGTTCTTGTAATTTTTCAACGCTTAGTGCATCTTGTTGCAACACATTGAGAATACCCTTGTAGATAGACAAACGTAACGTATTGAGTTCTACATTGGTATTATCTTTGTTCATATCAATGTTGCTGGCAAGGTTTTCAACATAATGTGCCAATGGATAACCACAAGTGGCATCCAATAATAAATTCCGTGGTGTGTAGTTGCGATTTGACAATGTTTTATTCCTCCGTTTTTACCATTTTTAAATCTTGGTTTTCTGCAATGGATTCTGATAATTCCTCTGATGCGGAATCAAAATCCCATTTCCATGCGTTGTTTGCCAGATTACGTGCAGATTGTAATTCCAGTTCATCAAGCATGATACCCTGTGCGGTTTGTTCTCGCACCCATCTAGCACGTGAATAACAATCGTATTTGATTTGTGTGATAATATTCAATGTTCTACCTCCGTAATATACTCATCATCCCACCATGTATTGGGTTTAACATCCTTTGCCATAATAAATTCGCCATCAATAATTAAATATGTGTTTTCTTCACACTCATATGTTCTTTGTGTTTCAGACAATTCTCTAACTGTAATGCGAACCAATTTATTTTACTTCCTTTCGTTTTAAATACTGTTTACGACTATGGTATTTACCACTACACTTCGGACTACAGAATCTGGAGCGTTTTTGCGATGGTATAAACAATTTTCCACACTCATCACATACACGTGATGGCAAGTCAATCGGCTTATAGTTGCGACTACCGATGATAACACGTGTTGCCTTTGATGATTTCCGTGGTTTCTTCCGTAATTCGTTTGGGTGTTTTTCGTAATACCGCTTGACGGCTTCTTTGGGGTCACTTTGGACTTTCCAGCTATCGAAGCACTTTAGATGTTGTAAAAACTCTGGTAAATCTGCCAATTGTGTCACCCCCAAATTAAAACGTAACGCTTTTCTTGCAACCAGTTGTTCGGTCGTATCCAATGGATTCATAACCAGCAGCAAGTGACTTTTCGTAATTTTCAACGAACAATCTTAGGTTTACGTATACGTATGGAATGTTGTTATCCAACGCATCGTTTAATAACTTATGTGTCATGGTATTGAACATCTTGTTCAATAAATCTGCATCAATACGACTGACTGGAACATGGATTTTCATGTTCGACAATTCATTATCTAAGATAATAATGTCTGCCGTTTTGGCATTGAAGATAAATGTTTTTACGAATGTTGTTGTTGTTTGATTTGAAAATTTGAATAACATAATTTCCTCCTAATGGTAAAGAATAAATTCTTTAAAACTAAATACTTCTTGTTTCTGTAATCATTATATCATATTTAACAATCATGTCAAGTATTAATTTGAGAATTTTTAAAGATTAATTTTGATACACAAAAACCGTATGATACAATGGTTCAACATGGGTTATTTCCCATCCGTTGATTACATTATACCATACGGCAGTATTATGTCAATAGTTTTTATTGTATTTATTTTGAAATTTACAAAAGTTGTTTACTATTGTTACTTAAAGAACTTATCCAGTAAATCTTCTATAAGAATCCACTCATAGCCGTTATCACCATGTATTTGACAATAGAAATATTTGCCATCTTGCTTTGTTTTGTTAGTGACGGTATATACATTACCATTATGAGTAAAATCTTCAGCTTCTATGCAGTCAATCAGATGTAATCTGTTTTCCATCAAGTCTTGTTCGTGTGTCAACTGGACATGTTTGATTTTATCGAGAATATCACGTTCAAAAGTATCATCATGACCGATTTTAACAACGTCTTCGTAATCGACATCACTTGTGGTTGAAATACCATCGGTTAACATCAATAGATTGACATCTTCATCAAAATCAACCACTAAGTAGCCATGACCCATAAACATGACAACATCGCCAATTTGAAAATCCATAATTAACTCCTTTTACTTGTGTAAAAATTCATCATAACCACTATAATCAAAATTGCGTACAAACGATGGCATTTGTGCGTTTCTAAAGTACATCTCTTGTTGTCGCATGACTTCTTCCGTTGGTTCATACTGCGAGCGTTCTTTAGACCGTTTCAAGCACGTTTCAACATCGGTATCAAACCGCTTATACCATAATGTGTAATCATGTATATCACACAAGTCTTTTAACAACTTCATTTCTTTATTTAGAACGTCTTGTGGTAATGTATTTGTGTTGTCATACACGATAAAATCACCAGTACGCATACGGCATAAAATTGCGTATAATGACATCTGGTGTGCAGCACGTTCCACATCTGGGTCAACCAACAATTTACCATATCGAAACGCATAATGTTTGCCACCGATAATATCACGAATTTGGTCATATGATACACACCAGTCAGTCAACCCATGTTCTTTCACATAAGTTGACTTTCCACTGGCTGGTAAACCCCAGAGAACCAATAGATTGTGTCTATCGAACTCCATGTTTGTTTACCCCATAGTCCTCACATATGTCAACTACAGACATCCATTTGTCTGGTCTACTGATACCATCTGAACATCTAACTGACACGATGTTTTTATTTTTGTCAACACGAATATCTTGTAAAACAAGTAACGTATCCATACCATCGGCATCCAAGAATTTACCCATAAGGTTTACTGCGATATTGACTTGTGTTTGTAAATCAAGTGATTGTCGTTTGGCATCGGCAATGGCATCCTTAATGGATTGTAATGGAAATTCACCAATCTTCTTGAAATTATCTTGTCTTTCGTATGGTAATGTATATGTTGAGTTTGCATTAAACCCAAAATAACACCCTGTAGCATCGCTTGCTTGGGCGACAATCCATGTATTCCCAGATTCACATGAGATAATGTCACCACATTTAAACTTTGGTTTCATTTCTTTTGCTCTCCAATCTCGTGTAGAAAATTCATAATAGAATCAATGTCTAAATACTTGTTTGATTCTTTAATAAAAACTATACGATTATTCCGTATGTTTCCGTATGTTTCATCACGATTAATCCGATATGTTTTTAAGTCACCACGCTTCAGCATTAGTACGCGCATCTGTAATGGCGACACATAATATACAATGGCTGGTAAACCGTTTACATACACTAGGTCGCCACGTTGAAAATCATGTTCAGTCATGTTATCTCCCTAGGTATGAAGCACCAGTCAAGAACTCTATTAGCTTTTCCATATCTGGTGTTAAACTAACAGTTTCATAATAGTCAATATGTGTATTGTTCCATGCGTTACCGATACGCTCTCTTTCAATGTTTCTGGTTTCAATTTTGCCATCATATAGCATTAGAACCTTAATCCACGTTGTGTATGCATTTATGACTAATGCTGGACGGTTTTCAACATAAATCAAATCGCCCTCAGTAAACTGAAAACTACAAAGTACTTTACGGAGCATTATAAGTCCTCCTCGTCTTCTTCCCAGTCTGGTTCTTCTTCACTATGGGCGGTAATCCGTGCTTCACCATAGAATGTGCCACTATAGATGACATTATAAACCTTTTCCATTACGTTCCTCCGTATCAACAAGTACTTTACCTAGGGCAAGCACCACCAGAATAATCCCCAGTACGATACTTAATTTAACCGCAATCCAAAATATCATCGCAACTGTTGCGAAATCAGTCACATAAAATTGCAATAGATACAACACAAAGGCAATACCTGTGGCAAGCCATGCGAATTTTGTCGCCAAAGCAACGACAACAACGCCGATGCTGCTTAAAATGCCAATGACAACTAATAGAACATTCTTTAATACACTCATTATTTACTACCAACTTTCCGTAATTCAATAACAACAGGTGTTTTCGGTTGTTTTTTATGTGTTGTGAAATCACATGATGTTTCTTTACAACCATTGCACATACCAAGCATCTCCAAATTTACCAACGATGGATAAACCGTATTTAATTTGTGGTAAATCTCTCGTGCAACCTGTTGGTGTTCCGTAGATGCACGTTTGCATAACCGCTTGGGTAAATACTCCATCCATGTTCTAAGCGAACCACTTACGGTCATTGTTACATTGGTTGCCAATGGTAATACATACGCTGCAACTTGGTACGGTACTCCAGCATCAACCAACCGTCTGTATTCCAGAATTTGATTTTCGATTAATTTATTCATGAGTTGACCCATGTCTTTGGTAATCTCTGGATGTTCGGTTGAATCAAACCATGTGGAATCCGCAAAGTCTGTTCCACGTGTTGACTTGACCGTGAAAGACAAATGTCTGTGTCGTGTAATTTGTGCAAGGCATTTTTGCGACATTTCAATATCGAATGTTACCAGCGTGTGTTCCAATAGTGATAAATGACCACTATGAACGGCTCGCACCAATGCATCCACCCCAAGGGTTTTGCCATAGCATTGACCCATTGCGTGTGCAGCCGTATCAAGCGGTGTATAATTCTGTAATGTTACTAACATGTGTAATCTCCATTAACGAAAAACGATGGCATAATCGGCAGTACCACCATTGGCAAGACCAACGGTAAATACGGTGTGAAAACACCAGCCATCTTCAAATAGTTCATTCAATTGTTCTTCTGCGGTACTAAGTGTGTGTGTATGTAGTAGAAAACATTTGTATTCCGTTGCGTGTTTTAATGCTTGCATAATTTTTCTCCCAAGGCATCCTCAATCAAATAAATTAATTCCCAAAAAGTCGTATTATAAAAATATACTTCTTCCGCCGTGACTGGTTCAAACTCTCGTGATTTTTCGTATTCTGTTACGGCATCAATCATGGTTTTTACCTTGTTTTTATCTATTCGCTTCATGTATTCCTCCTAGGAGAACAACAAACATAAAATCGCAATTGTATCAAAAATGACAATCCAAAAGAACACATTTATAACAATCAATAAGTTGTTATACTTGCGTTTAGATACAACATCTTCGACCTGTCGTAAACGATTATCAATGGATTTTGTTCTATCGTAATACCTTGGTAGACATTCAATACGACTGTTGAAACGTGCTTCAAAATCACGTAACAATAGACTAATTATAGAATGTTCCTCGTTTGTCATGGTGTCACCATATGGAACGCAATTAAGCCACCGAGATTTACAATGATAACCGCAATTAAATACCAAAAGATTTGTTTATGGATTCTACAGATGCGTTTAAACAAGAAATCCGATTGTTCTTCCAAGGCAGAAATGCGAATGTGTTGTAATTTGTTTAATTCGGTTGACCTGTCGATGAGGGATGCTTGCTCCCTTAGTAAAGTCGCCTGTATTGATAGCGACCGTGCCACTTCTAACACGTCTTCTTTTGTTGCATACATTATTCTTTCTCCCTTGGTTCAAACTCAATTTCATAAAAACAATTGTATAATCCATAATCAATCGTAAAAGATTGACCGTGTTCAATCACACGATAATACCGTGGTCGATAATCGTTTTCTCTCCACCAATCTCTAATGGATTGCATCGCTTGTTCAAACGTATCATATGAACCGTGGTATTCCTTGATTTGTTTCTGTGGTTTTACCCAATATACTGCGAACATAAAGTTCTAATCCTCCGATTGTAAATCATCTATGATGTCACGAATGTCAGCCACGGCATATTGCATACATACTCTGCTATAGGAATCATCACGTAACATTAAAGCCGTCACTAGGTCACGTTCAATATTCTCTAGGGTATCAACGATTGGTCGAATGTCGTGTTCGTTTAATGACTTCTTCATTTGTCGCTCTCCTGTATAGATTTACACAAGGCATCAAAAAGAACATTATTAGGTCTTAAATCTCTTAAAGTAGCGATTTGAACTCTTTTGTGACCATCTGGAGAACGTCTAACACCATCAAATTGAATACGTCTTGTCCAATCTGTTGTCAACACGCCATCAAGCAAACTTATGTCTTTTACAGAAAATACGCTATTGTCTGTCAGCAATAAATCAGACCCCTGTAGTTGCTTGAAGTGTTTTAACACTTGTTCTGCAATAAACAAAGAACCCTCGGATGCATTGCGGATGTATGCTTTATAAGACTCAATCATAAGTGATTGGGTATGGAATACGTTGACAATCGGACAATCGTCCTCGATATGCCTGTATAGTTTATCATCTGTAACGATATATCTATTTAACTTTAGATTGTAAACGATACAATTCTTTCCGTATCCAACACTTGGAATATCTTGGATATAAATACAATGCGTATCGTTACAAACATTTCTTAAAATCATACCTTGTTGAAATTCTGACATAATAAACCTCCAATACATACATTATATCATGCATACACTATTCTGTAAACAATTGTTCTTCCGTATATTCAATGCCACGGTCTTCCAAAAATTGCATAATCGCACGTTTTTCTAGTGGTTTCCATTTTGTAACACCAGAGAATCTACGGTTGACATCTTGTGGTGTCATATACAGAATATCACTTAATTCTTTTTGCATGACACCAGCGTTGTTTAATGCCGTTCTTAAGTTTACATACATCGGTACAAGTCCATGTAGATATTGGTCTTTCACTTGTGATAAAACTTGAATAGGGTCGTCTTCTCCGTTTGGATAGCACAAGGCATCAATCAATAAGTCAATAACCTCATCTGGTTTTG
>ERZ772999.55-NODE-55-length-72875-cov-7.743491_pt1 | contig 72875 bp, 72 predicted proteins | sample MGYA00511467_ERZ772999 | MGnify/ENA primary metagenome ERZ772999 (study PRJEB29015, sample SAMEA2738064) | human oral metagenome | biome: human oral; feature: human-associated habitat; material: saliva | place: China | collected 2218 ... | reverse complement strand
GAGAATGCTAAAAAGATATAAAGAAAATCCCCTATGGAGTTAAACTCCATAGGGGTATTTATTAACTATTTTCTTGAGCTTTTTCAGCATCATTACCAGCGTTAACATATGCAGACACGTGAGCTTTAATAATTTTCATGTAATCAGACATAATCTTTTCAGCTGTTTGGTATTTACATTGCAAATATGTACTATAAGTAGATGCAATCTTATTGACAATCTTTTGTGCATTGACTGCTGTTTTAGGAGCAATGTTACCATTTTTAATACTGTCAATTGTTTGATTACCAGCTTTAGTAATAGCTGCACTATTACTACCAGAAGTTCCAGGAGCCGGTGCATTAGTTTTATTTAATGTGAAATCTTCAGAAAATACATTACCATATAGGTATGTATTGTATTTATTTGCCATAACTAATTACCTCCCTGTTGTTGTGGATTTACTACTTTACCATTTGGAAGAGGATTTAGATTTCTCTCTCCAGATTTAGCATCGGATCCAGATTGCTTATCTGCAGGGTTTTCTGTAGTTTGTTGTTGAGGTTGTTGACTAGCAGCTTTATTAATAGCAGAATCTAATGATTTAAAGATTTGATCACTAGTAGCCTTATCTTTCTTAATATTATCTACAATCTTAGGAATAGATAATACTTGATCAGCATAAGCACTAATACTAATATCGTTAGCAGAGTAATCTTTTTCAGAATCTTTACCGCCTTGGAAATAATCATTACATGTTTCTTTCCATTCATCAGTACCATTATATTCAGAAATGATACCTTTACGAAATTCAGTGATTACGTCATCAACATCAGTATCTTCATTCATATTAGTAGCTTTTTCAATTATCGCATTGAAGTTAATATTGAATGGAGCTTGAATACGTTTTAAGCCTTCTTCATAGTTAGGCATGTTGACTGTAGTGAAACCTGCGGTAGGTTTACTTAATTGATCTTTATATTTATCAAGGTATTCTTTATTAGATTTGAAGAATTTATCAAACCAGTTAGATACTTTATCAAAAAGACCCATAACGAATTCTTTAATCTTATTGAAGAATTCTTTTACTTTATCCCAAGCACCTTCATGAATAGCTGCTAAACGATTTTCAACGTCTACACCTTCGGCGAGAACCATTGCTTCTTTAATACAGCAATCCATAATAAGATCATTGTGTTTCATATCAGTGATATGATTCATCAAGATTTCAGAGTCAGTAAGTTTAGAGAATTTGAATGCTTGTTGTTCTTTTAAGAACTTAGCAGATTCTTCAGCCGCAATGCCAACTTGGTCATCAACAAATTCTTGGTTAGCCATTAAAGTAATAGCCGATAACACAGATTTAGCTTGATAGTAGTTATTGCAGATATATTGAGCTTTAATGCTATAAACTGTCAAGTGATAAGTCCAGATTTCAGAAATCATACTAATGATGATACGTTCAATCTTACGGATATGCTCATCACTGCCAACACTAATCTTAGTGGAGTTTCTATATTGAATAACTTTGTTTAAAAGTTTCTTATATTCTTTATTGATAAGTCTAGCATTATCTAAGTTAGCTGCTAGATCATCACGTACAGACTTAACGATTTCAATGCATTTATTTACATCTTCTTTATGGAAAGAGATAGTAGTAGATCCATTAACAAAGATATCTGGAGTCTTAGATAAATCTTTAACTTCAATATCATCTGGATCTGCATCAATAATCTCAGCCTTAGCACGTTTAATAATTTTGCTTTGGTTATTAGTAGTAATCTCTAATAACTTACGAGCATCTTCTTCAGATAACTCATAGAAGTTATCACCAAAGAAATGCAAAATATCAGTTAAGATATTTTTAGAACATGGAATTTCATCATCTAAAACATACTTAACCATATCACGTTCAAAAAGAACGTCATTACCATTAAAATCTTTTAAGTAATCACTGACTACATTAATTAGTCTAGAATCACCTTCATTACTCAAACGTTTAAGATTATATTCTAATACTTCAACGTATTTATCAGAGTAGAAGGAATTAAGACGAGTTAAAGTGCCGAAGAATTGATCATATGCTTTTCTTGCAGTCACTTCAGATTCACTTTCTAACAAATTACGATAGAAAGTTTGTGTTTCTTTCATAGCCTTAGTTTTAAATGTATCAACTAACCTAACAACTTGAGGTAAAGTTGCAAAGGAAGTTTTAGCAACAAGGCTTGGAGTATTAATTTTATTTAGTAGAACGCTATCAAAAGAGAAAGCTTTCATATTACCTTCCATTATATTACCTCCAAGGTAAAGTTAATAAAAATAAAGACATAAAACTTGTCTTTAGATATTAAAATATGATTCAAATGTAGATTCATTAGTAGGTTTACTAGCACTAAGAATCACTCTACACATAGAACGAGCATCAGATTTAATACCTTTAATATATTTAATTGCCACACCATTAATAGTGTTAAGATGTTTACTCATTTCAGCCGATAAAGTACTATACATTACTAAAGTAGATATAGTTTTTTCATCACGTGTTCCATCAATATCGGTATTTTTAATAGCACACTTATCATATACATCTTTAAACATATCTTCAGATACTTTAACAGATTTAGCAAACATTTTCTTTATCTCAGGAATATCCATAAGAAGTGCATATTCAATATTTTTAAAGTTCTTTTTAATCCAACTAGAGTCTATAGATTTAGATACATCTAGTTGTATAAAATCATCTGTATATTGTCTAATACACTTACGAGAAAAATAAATAGTCTCTGTCATAAATTTTTCATATTTATCTAAATCTTTTATATTTTTACCTGAATTTATATGTTTTATAATATCACTAGTTAAAGCTTTGGTATCATTAATCCATTCATCTTTAACTATAAGTGGATCTGATATCATACCAGCGTATTTATAAGTCTTTTTGAAATCTTTATCTAGATAATTAAGATTTTCTTTCAACTGTTTATCATACTTTTGTAAGAATTCTTTATCACCACGTATATAAGATTCAATATATGCAATGAACTTATTCCATACATTAGCAATCCAATTCTTAGAGTGATTCCAAATATCTGTAATCTTATCCTTAATAGAATCTAGCATACCTTCAGTATATACTACTTCAGCACCTTCACGAATCATATCTAATTCATAATGACCAATACCATATAAGATAGCATTGTTCATCTCTTCTATAACATCACATACTTCTAATGCAAGCATATCGAAATCTGTATAATCATTTACTACAATACCAAGATCTTGATAAGATTCTTCATATGTAGACTCAGCGAAAAATGCCATTTATATCATCCTTAGATTGATAAAAAATAAAGAGGAGATTTCTCTCCTCTTTGGTAATTAGATATTGAAATAGGATTCGAAATCATTGTGTTCGAAAGCGGATTCATTATATTTAGGATTAGGTTTTGCACTAAGAATTACACGACAAATAGAACGTGCATCTGATTTAGCACCTCTTAAAGATTTAATCAATTGGTTATTAATCCATGTAAGTTGATTACTTAATTTAGTAGATGCACTTTTACATGCATTAATAACAATAGTATTTACGCTTTTTTTATTAGTATTAGTAGTTATTTTATTAACATCACTAATTTCTTTAATTATTTCTTTAGAAACATTTTCTGCAGCTTTAACAGCTTTATTCATTGCATTTTTAGCTTTAGAAGTGTCCATGAGTAAAATAGCTTTAATATTTTCAAAATTATTTCTAATCCATGTAGGATTCACATCTACTGAATCATCAGTATCTTTAAGGCTATCACGGTCTGACTCAAAATCATCATCTAATTTTTCTAAAGCAGCATCAACTCTAGCTCTTGTTTTATCAATATCTGTAGAAGATTGGCTTTTAATATTTTTTATAGAAGTGATAATATCTTTAGCTTTATTTTCATATTCATCAATTAATTCTTCTTTAGTACCAATTGCATCTCTTTTTTCGATAGTCTTAGCATACTTATAAGTTTTATCGAAATCTTTATCTAAGTAAACAAGATTTTCATCAAGTTTCTTTTTATACTTATCCAAGAAAGCTTTATCGCCACGTATATAGCTTTCCAACCATGCAATAAATTTACCCCATACTGATTTGATCCAATTTTTAACAAAGTTCCAAATCTTTTCAATCTTCCCTTTAATAGTATCCATCATACCTTCAGTATATACTACTTCAGCACCTTCACGAATGGTAGCCAATTCGTATTTACCAATACCTTGTATGATAGCATTATCCATTTCTTGGATAGTTGTACAAGCTTCCATAGCAAGTGTATCAAAATCTGTATAATCATTTACTACAATACCAAGATCTTGATAAGATTCTTCATATGTAGACTCAGCGAAAAATGCCATAATTATTATTCCTCCAGTTTATAAAAATAAAGAGGAGAGAGATGTTGAATCTCTCTCCTCAAAGTTTTAAATCTTAAATTAAATATTGAAGTATGCTTCGAAATCATTATGATCGAAAGCAGATTCATTGTATTTAGGATTTGGTTTAGCTGTCAAGATTGCACGGCACATAGCACGAGCATCTGATTTAGCACCTTTAATGCATTTAATTTTAAAGGAAGTTTTCCAAGTAAATATATTGGAATACTTACTAGATGTAGATTTTAAGTAATTAATATATGCATTGTAATTAGATTTTGTAGGTTGTTCGCTATCTTTATTTTTAAATTCTGCATTTTTAATTGCTGATTTATAAGATTGCTCAACTTCTTTAAGTGCTTTATCTTGAGTACGTTTATATTTAGAAGTATCTTCTTTAACCATATCTAAGATAGCACTAAAATAAGAACGAACCCAAGAAGCATTTACATCAATATCAAAGTCAGCATCTTTATATGTATCTTTAATATCATCAATTAACTCATCTAATTCTTCTAAAGCTTTAGATGCTTCTTCAGATGATTTATCTCCAGATCTAACTATAGATGAACGTAGATTACTATCTTTAGAAACGAATTCTGTAAATTTTTTATCAATATCTGCAAATACTTTATCAGTACCTTCTTCAATGATTTTAGCATATTTGAAAGTTTTGTCGAAGTCTTTATCTAAATATACAAGATTTTCATCAAGTTTCTTTTTATATTTGCTTAAGAATGCTTTGTCACCACGTACATAGCTTTCTAACCATGCAATGAATTTATTCCAAACATTCTTAACCCAGTTCTTAATAAAGTTCCAGATTTTTTCAAGTTTAGCTTTAATAGTATCCATCATGCCTTCAGTATATACTACTTCAGCACCTTCACGAACAGTATTAAGCTCATATTTACCAATACCTTGCATGATAGCATTGTCCATTTCTTGGACTGTATCACATGCTTCTAATGCAAGCATGTCAAAGTCTGTATAATCATTTACTACAATACCAAGATCTTGATAAGATTCTTCATATGTAGACTCAGCGAAAAATGCCATATCTTATTTACCTCCTATTAAGCCATCAAAGCATCGGCTTCTACTGCAAGAAGATCAGCATCAAAAGCACCTTCAGTTTTAGGGCTATATGCAACAGCTTTAGCAAATACACGACGAGCTTGAGAAGCAGTTTTCTTAGCAACCGCCAATTTAGCTTCTAATAAAGTTACATTTGCTTTAGAATGAGCATTAGCAATAATAGCAATATTTTCTGTACCTTTGTGTTCTTTTTGAAGATCGCTAATAGTTTTAGCTAATTTCTTTTCAGTTTTATTGTATTCTTTTTGAGCTTCTTTAACTGCTTTAGAAGTACTCAATTCATTTTCAATAGTAGAAGCAATAGAAGTATATTTAACTTCATCTTCATCATCAAAAGATTTTTCCATAATTTCTTTTTTAGCTTCAGCATGAGAAGAAGCAGTAATGCCTTCATAGCAAGCTTCAATAACATCAGATGCATCGGAATCTTTAAATTTATTATCAGTAAGCAATGTAGAGAATTCTACTACTTTTACATCAAGAGTTTTTGGAGCTTCATATTTAACTTCCAATTTGGAAAGATCTTTAGAATCTAAAGATTTTTTGAATTTATTGTAGAATGCTTTATTATCACTCATCAAACGAGCAGCAATTTTTGCATACCAACCATTGAAGAAAGCTTTAACTTTAGCCCAAACTTTTTTAACAAAGTTTACAACTTTAGTTTTAACAGATTCCCAAGATGCTTCTTGGAAAGCTTCTACATCAGCACCTTCTTGAACAAGTGCAAATTCTTTCATATCAGAACGTACACATTCGCCGAAAATTTCAGCTTCAAATTGAGTACATTCTAAAGCAATAAGCCCAAGACCTGCTTCGCATTCGTATTTAGCGGAGTTTTCAAGGGTTACGTTGATATCTTCAGTATCATGACCACCGAAAAATGCCATAATTATTATCCTCCTTAAAAAGTTATACTTAATAGTATAAAAGGTTTTAATTAATTTTTAACCCAAAATAGGTTAGATTTATTAAATTGTTACACGTATAGAGTTAGAGACTAATATAAATTAAGCTATTATGATATTAATATCTAATGCATTATTCTCTGTACCAATAGTATTGATATTCAAGAACTCAGGAATTCTACCAACAATAGATTCATCTTTACGATAAATGTGTTGATAACCAGGACCATAACCATTAAAATCTAAGAATTCAAAGTAAGTTACATTCTCTGCATACTTTTGAGTTATAAATGTAATGATGTTAGGAATATGAATATCAGAGATTCTAGATTTATCTTCAATATACTTTCTAATATCATTCTTAATATACTCAGTTAAGTATTTATCAGTAGTACTCAAGAACTTAACTTTGAAAGTCATAGATAGGTTAACTCTATTTAATGGTACACCATCATTTACATAGAATAGTTTAGATGGACCATATGTATTAAAGAACTTAATGTCTATACCAAAGCTATCTTCTAATACGTCTAGACATTCAAGAATATGAATACGTTTCTTTTCAAGATTATTAATGAAATCTTGAATTCGTTCTTCTGTATTCACATAGTCATATGATATAACTGGTACGCGATCTATAATATAAGAGATTTGACCATTATCTTGTTTTCTAATCTTAATATGAGATTCAATCAAGTCAGAGTAGTTATACAAGAAGTCAATACCATATTTAACAGTGTATTCATTAGTCAAGCTATATCCTTCAAGGAAATCAGCTGTGAAGATTTGATCAGCTTTATATAGACCAGCATTATATCCAAATACATCTTTGGCAAATACAAATATTTTCATATTCATATTATTAGCCATATATCCAGGACTCAATCTAGTTGCATTACCAACTTCATAGACATTATTAATCTTAAGCTTGATATTCTTATCAATCTTATTATCTGTATTAAGCTTAAACTTATAATCCATGATAAATGTATTTTGATCATAGTTTACAAATTCAGCCTCAGCCCATCTGTAAGGAACTTGATACTTTTCATCACTATAGAATACAGCTAAGACTTTAACATCAACACCAGTAATCTTTTCTGGATCATATGGATCATCTTTATGAACTAAACCAATGTCAGATTGGATATTCTGCATAATAGAGATATCCCCTACATAGGTATCACGTTCACTTAGATAATGACGATACCAGTTCATCTTATTAGCTACAAACTGTACTTTAGAGTCTTGATTTACATAAGTAAATTCAAGTAGTTTGTTTACATCCATGATATTCATATAATAAGATACATATAAAGGTTTCTTATTAACGATACACATAAATGGATTCATATATAAGAATTGGTTTATTCTAGCATTATTAAGCTCTTCTTCAGAAGCTTGATATGCTACAGAAGCATTTGAAATACCATCATATTTGATAACATTACCAGCAGTCAATATATAGTTTGAATCAGAGATATTATCAAAGTCACGTCTAATTGCTTCAATTGGTATAGTATTAGTCGGAATAATATTTGTAGGAGAATCCATTAATACAAATGCATAATATAAACGGGCTAATGGGTTATCCATCTTCTTAAAGAAGAAGAGTTTATTATCTTCATCATCAATAGTATTGAAGTAATTATTAATATCAGTACTATTAGTTACACTACCACGAGATAAAGCCTCTTTAGGAATAAGTTTCTTTAAGTCAGCAATAGAACGTTTATCAATACCATATTGAGCATCAGATGTAGGAATTACTAATAGATTCAATCTATCGTAATTAATCTTTTCAGATTTAACCCTAAAGTAGATACTATCTTTATATGAGATATTACCATTAGATCCTTGACAAGTATATAAGTTTACAGATACTTCAGTATTAGCTGTAGGTAAGTAAGAACTGTTATCAAACATTACACGAATAGTAGAAGAATCTATATACGTATAATTACAGAAGTTATTTACACCATCAGTATTTAAGCCATTATAAACTGGTTTGAGTTTTCTTGTTGGTTGATCATATTCTTTTACATCTACATCAAATCCAGCTAATTGGTTTTCAAATTCAAATTGAAGCATCTTAGACTCTAATGGATTTGTAGTTATAATAGTCTTATGGAAAGTAGTATACTCATATTGACATAGATCTACTAATAACATAACTACATTACGACCATCAATCTTAGATCTAACTGTAGGTTTTAGATATGGATCTACATCATTAGAATTCCTAGTTATTATAGGATTAGTTTGAGTTGTATCATACATACCCGTATAGATATACTCACCTGTAGGTAACTCAATACGTTTAATAATTAAATCATATGGTAAATGGAATTCATAATCACCTACCATGATTTTTATATTACGGTCAAATCTGAATGTATCAGAGACCGTATTCAAGATAAGTTCATCTTCATAAAAGACAAACATAGCTTGCATAGTTGCAGGCTCAGCAAAAATCTTATTAATACCAAGCATTAAAGCATGAGAGATTACATTCTTTTCAAATTTAGCCTTAATAGGAATAGCTTCATTAGAATACTCAGCTGCCATAGTAACAGCATTTTGTAGAGCATTAGAATTTACATCTCCCATATAACCGAATATACCCATAGAGAGGGTAACTTCATCTTCATCTACATATCTTTTCTTAATATTTTCAATATATTGATGTATATCATATATATTAGCATTAAGTAAAGTATCATTTTGAACTGTATTTAAGACAGTCTCATTATATGAGCGGAGAGTCTTATTTACTGATACCGCATCAGATGCCATTTATTTATCCCTCCCATTTGAGTTTATAAAAACCTTTATTAGGTAAGGTTTCATCATAACCATAATTCATATTATATTTAGGATCTTGGAAATAAGCAAACTTATTTAAACCTTGACCTCTATCTGTATTATCATATACAGGTGGCAATCCTAAAGCAGTTCTTGCACCATTTTTAAAAGTATTAGCTGCATCGACTACAGAATCTAATTTATCTTTAGCATTAGAAAGAAGTGCATCTTTATAAGCTTTTTCTCTTTCAAGTTCATCTTTGATATCATCTATATGCGTAGCTATATATGTGCCACCGCCTAGCATGGTACCACCGACAATCTTAGCAGTATTTTTTAATTGAGTTCCAAGAGAATTATCAGGTTCTTTATATTCACTAACATGGAATCCATCACCAGCAGCCATTTGTTGTTGAGCTTGTCCACTAGTAACAGCACCACCGCCATTATTTACAGCACTACCTGCAGTACCACCTTGGAATTGCATATATGCTGGAAGAGCTATATATGGTCTTTGCATATATTCACCACTCCAACCATCAAATTCATCAATAAATCCACCTAGAGATGGATCACCAGCTGGAATCTTTTTAGCAACTTCATTAAAGTCTAATATGATATTAGGATCCATATCTTCTACATATGCAGCCTTAAAGTTAATAGTGAATTTTACATTACCATCTGCAGGAAGATCAGAGAATGTACTCCTTGGTACATTCTTAGGATATACTCCAATAAACTTAGAGTAATGTATAATAGATTCACCATCTTCACCAACAATAAACTTATACATAGCCATTTGGTCATGAATAATTTTACCATTTAGATATCTATCATCAACAAAGTCAACTAGACCATAGTGTTTCATACGTTCATATTCATCAAATAGCCTAAACCACATATATACTTCTAGATACTTTGTATCTTCAAATTCAATGGAGAATTCATGATTCTCATCAGACTCATAAGATGTACCACGATAGAATATAGAAGATCCTAAGATATTCTTAGATGTCTCATAATCACTTGCTGTATTAATATCAGGTAAGTCTACATTAGATCTTTTATAGTTAGATAAGAGATTAACGAATGGTCTGCCACAAGCAGAATAACTTAGACTTTGTAATACATCATTATATCTCTTTGTGGCTTCAACCATTAAAGAGTTATTAGCAATAGATGGATTTAAGTTTACTCCATTAAATAACTGTAAGTCAGGTGTAGTAAAGAATATGAATTCTTTAGTAAAACCCATCCAATTATTAGGATCTAGCCTTTCATATCTAGCAAACTTCTCATATTTCTCTTTCTGGGTTACTCGCCCAGCACCGAGACCAAGACCATTTGCTTTTACATATTTAAGTAATCCATTAGAAGATTCATCAAACTCAGGTCTTGACGTATTATCTAATACATTAATACCAGATGTAAATTTATCTATACTATCACCAATACTATTAATAGAATCTGCAGCACTATTACCTAACTTAGTAACAGCCCCAGCAACCTTACCTACAGTATTGATATATATTGTATCTTTTACATTTTCTATAGTACCAGTTACAGCATTCTTTCCTTTTTCTGCTACATTACCTATAGCATCTCCAACGCCAGATACTGCATTGTCTATCGCTTTACCTATAAGGGTTTTATCATCGTCTGCCATTACAAATATTCCCCCTTTCTTATTTAATTTAATCTTATGTTAAAATGGCTAATTCTTATCGTAATTGTATATTATAATGGTGAAATAGGGATAAAGCATATAGATATATGCTCTTATATCACAGCTTTCAGTTATTTGTTTTACTATACGTTTTAAAGCGAGGCTGATGATTATGAGAGATTATATTGAAGATATTATATTAGATGGTGAATTTCCTAAATTAGAAGAAGCTAAATATGCATGTAACGTTTATACTATAGCAATAGAATCAGATGATGAGTCTATAAATCTAGAGCTTGTTAAAGTAGACGATTACAATGAAGTAGTAGATCTTTATAATTCACTAATCGATGACCTCACCAAAGGAGGTCAAACTAATGATTATTCTCATACTTATAAATGTATGAAAAAAAGATTTTTCAAAATTTAATGAGAAAAATCTATATGCTTTATTTTTTTTCTTATTTACCCATTTTAACATAAGATTAAAGTCATATATGATACTATAAGGAGGTACTTTAAATGATCCTTAAGGATTTAATTACAGATGTTTTAGACGCTGCGGATGGTACCGAAATTGGTAAATTTATTTCCAAGAAGAATCCATCTATTAAGTCTATTACTCGAGCAAATAAAGATTTAACTATGACATTCCCTGTCATGGTTTCTAATACTGTAGACCCAGTGTCTGCACAATTAGTAGCTAGAGCGTTGGAGCGTAAATTCGTTACTTTAACTCAAATGCTATTATCTGCTATTTCTATTACATCTTCTAAAGATGCTATTGATCATCTTAAAAATGTTCATTCTAACTTAGACTTATCTAGTTTCTTTGATGTAGATGATTATCTTGCTGTCAGTGAAGAAGCTACTGCTATGCATATTTTTGATGCAGACACAGTTAAAGCTGTATATGAAGCATTTAGACAAGAACGTCTACGTGCTAAACCTATCAATCATTTACGTGAATCATTGATGGATGATATGATGGCTCAAATGCGTCAAAATCCAAATTTCAATGCAGCTGTTGCTAAAAATAGATTTGATTCGTTAAGTGATGATGATCAGATGAGAGCAGTAAGTATGCTGGATACAGATACAGCAACTCGAAATAGAAATTTATCTAATCAAAATAGAACTTTAAGTAATCGGAATAGAGATTTGACTCGTCAGGTTCGAGACTTAGAAGGTAACGAAGCTAGATTAAGAAGAAATTTTGCTAGAAATCAATCTAGAATAAATGATAGAATGAGAGGTTTACAGCAAAGTAATAATAATTTACAATCTCGTTTAGATGATATTCGTAATAATACTAGAGCTGGATTAACTAAAGTAACAAAAGACCAAATGGATTATAAGAAAGCTAATGAATTGCAACCTACATTATTGCAAATTCAATTCATTAGTACTAATGATAATAATGATCCTATCACAGTAGATGCATACGTTGGTATTAAATCTAAGATCTATTGTGTAGACTCTGCAGATATTGCTAACCATATTGTATCTAAACGTAGCTATAATTTTAGCTTATATAACTTAATCAAAGCTACTTCTGGTGAAATTGAATTCTGGAGAGATTTCGTATTTGCTATTAAGAAAGCTAAGATTGATGCAGTATCTAATACTAATCGTGGTTCTTCTTCTAAACTTTGGAAAGTATTAGAACGTCGTGCTTTAGCTTCTAAGATTAATCGTTTCATGTCTTTACGTAATGATGCTACAGCTATTACAACTTTAGTAGTATCTGCTTATGATGTAGAAATGCTTCGTAAGATGGAAGATATTGATATCTCTAATTCTCGTGTAGCTCGTAAATTAATGGATGACTATAACTTAGTAGGTATCGTTATCGTTGATGACTCTACAGAGTCTGCTAAATTTATCTTCGATACTGGTGATGATGAATATGAACCATATACATTCAAAACTCTAAAACGTGAAGATAAAATGGATTATAAACAAATGATTCAATTACTTGCTGGAGGTAGATAGAATGTCAAGATATGTATTAAAAGAATTCATTGAATCCAGCAAGTTAATGGACCTTTCTGATAAAGAAACTTATATTACAGTTGGTGTTGTTAATGAAGCTGAACAACGTGAAGTCCTTTTAGGTGTAACTAATAAACTATATGAAAAAATTGAAGCTAAAGTAACTGATGTAGACTTTGGTACAATTCCCCAATCTAGAGGTGATTTCCTTAAGATTGATAATATTGATATGGTAACTGATGCAGTTACTGATATGAAAAAAATTTATCAAGAATACAAACAACCTTTGACTTATATTAATACTATTACTGATGCAATCAATAATATCGTTGAATTGAAAAATGAATTCCAACGTTGCTTTGCATCCAATACTAGTCTAGGTATTGTATTATATAACTCTACTGCTATGGCAGTAATTAGTGGTGTATCTTTACTTATTGCTTCTACTATTGATTTCATTGTAGATCCTAAAACAAAATCTATTGAAGTATCTGTAGACCGTGTAGCAGTATCCAGAAGTAAAGAATTAGTTCAATTACAAACTTTAGCAGAATTCAATAATCTCTGCAAAGGTAATAAACTTAGAAAAGTATTGAATGATCTAATCAAAGTAAGTTCTAAGAACTTAGCTGGTACATCTGTATTAGCAGTTATTGGTGTAAGTATTGGTCTTATCTTTACAATCGTTCCAATTCTTCGTGAATTGATTTACTACTTCTACTATTGTAGAGCAAGTGTAGCTGAGTACTTTGATACTCAAGTTTCAATGCTGTCTTTGAATGCTGCACGACTTGAGACAGCTGGTGACCCTAAAACAGCAAACGAACAACGTAAGTTCGTAGATCGTTTCCGTAAGATCTCAGACTTCCTCGCAGTTGATGCTAAAGAAGCTTCTAATAAAACTGATGACAATGTACGTCAAGATGAAAAAGAAAAATATAAAGTTGATGATGTAACTGAAAGTCTTCCAGACTCTGCTGCATCCTCATTATTCTAATGAAGGGAGCATAGAAAAATGCATTTTTCTAGAAAACAAGTTAGAGAGTCTAATACTCTAAAGATGGTAAAACAAGCAGAGAAAGACGCTCTTGAAAAACAATTAAACGAGTCTAAGACTATCATTCCAGAAATTAGTAATGTAATGACTGAAAGTCATTTAGCTCGTTCTAAACGTTCTTTAAATATCCGTATGGAAGCTAAAGCTGCAATTAAAGAACACTTCTTAACAGAAGCAATCAAATATATCTACAATGAATGTATGATTCCTGATCTTCAAAAAGAATCTACTAATATCATTCGTGATACAGTAATCCATGGATTCATTAAAGAAAACGGTGTTGAAAATATTATTCGTACTTTCAATACTAAATCTTTATTTTTAGCTGATATTGCTAAAACTATCAAAGAAGCTACAGATGATGTAGTTAAAGCTAATGAAGATAAACTTAAAAACCCTGATACTAAAGTAACTGATATTACAGTAGATCCTGAATATCAAGATTCTTTCATTGATAAAATGGGTCAACAAAAAGAAGAAATCGAAGATGTTGGTGCTTTAGTACAATCCCACGTTGCTAATAACGTAGAAGACTTCATTGCTTCTAACGTTGAAGATAAACAACAAATCAAAGATATCCTAGATGAAGTAAAAGAAAAAGTTGCTAATATTAAAGCATCTAATGCTGATGTAGCAGAGGATATCAAAGAGTCTATGATTTTGGGTGCTAAACGAAAAATCTATAACGTAAAGAGTGCTAAGAAGAGCCTTCTAGAAGCTATGGTTAAGCACCTAGCTAAACGTGTAATCGCTGAAAACCATACAGAATTCTTGACTGAATCTAAAACTATCAATACTGATAAGATTGTAGAAACAGCAGAATGTATGCTAACTATGCTAGTACTTTCTGAAGCTCTAGGTTTTGACTTAGATGAACAAAAAGTTCGTGCAATGTACAAATAAAAAATAAAAAAAATAATGACCCATCTGGATTAACCAGATGGGTCTATTTGTTTAGTTTATCACTATTATTAATCTTATCGCCTCCTATTGATGTAAATGTATTTCATCCCAATGGACGCCAAATACGTCTTCATCTTCGAATAGTGTTCCTACATCGTAGGATAAATCTAGTTCTAGATCTTCGTATAACATGATGTACCTCTTTCTGCTCCAGTGGAGCTTAAAACTAAATAAACTATATCATCATATCACCTTAATAATATATAACTATTAGATCCAAGTATTACAAAAAAAAATAAATACCCCATAGGAGTTTAACTCCTATGGGGATCATTATATTATTTAGATTTTACTTGTTCACGAAGTTCTTTATTTTCTTCGATAAGTTTATTTACCATAGCTTTAAGATCATCAATATCTTTAGCCATACTTGCAGGACTACGATATGTAGAATCTTTGCTACCTACCTTATAAGATACACCTGCATTAGCCATAGTATCTTTACCATTCAAGCTCAAACCTAATGTTAATAATACATTTTCATTAGGACGATGAGCTACACCTAAAGCTACAGCAGATCTACCTTTATAGTAGCCAACTCCAGCCATTACATCGGTCTTATGATCTGGATTGTAATCTAATGGATGTAATGCAGACAATGCAGCTGCAGAAGCACCAACATGTTTTACTTTATCATCAGTATAAGATTTAGCTTGACTAATAGAAGACTCTGATGTATTTCTTAATTGTGCTACGTTAACAGCATCGGTATCTTGTGTACCAGCAGCTACAGATGTAATTTGACGGGTAATATTATTAGCAGTATCACCTACAGATACTGCAGATACAGTGGACTTCCAAGTGGAACTTGTATTTCCAAGTGAATTATATCCAACTTGTCCAGCAGCTGTAGATGCTACAGAATTAGCACCAATAGCTACGCCACCATCAACTAATACATTACTATTATGACCTACTGCAACTACATCTGAATTATTCATTACAGTTGTTGTATCAATACCACCTAAGATAACAGAATGACTACCACTAATATTACGGTTATTACCAACGATAATATCATTAGTACCATTAGTCAATGTATTACTAATACCTGCCACAAAGTTATCAGTTGCTTCATTACCATTAGTACCAGTCACAGTATTATTAACGCCAATGATGGATGTACGTAATACCCAATCAGCTTTGTTACCACCACCGATTGCCATTGTGGCACCACCACCATTATTATCCTTAATAACATCACGTAGTTTACCAGCAAATTCAGCTGCATTAGTTGTAGCTCTTGAAACGTCTCCTAAAGATACAATGGAGTTAGTAATTTCATTACCAGCACCATATACAAGAGAACCATTTGTATTAGCAGTACGGTTAGCAACACCACTGATAGTATTAGCTACACCTACAGAAGATCTATCTGCAAACCAACCACTTCCTACACCAGCCGCTGTTTTAGATTCAATACTATTCAAAGTACCAGTAATAGTACTACCAAAGTTTTGAGAAGGTGTAGAGAATCGACCACCTGTATAAGAACTGGACATGATGTTGAATGTACCAGTATTAGTAGTCAAAGCACCATTACTAAAGCTATTAGTACCAATAGTAGTACTGTATGCATTTAAGTTTTGTGCACGAGTACCATCAGTATCAGTATTCATATTTACGTCACCGATTTTACCGATATAGTTATGATTACCTACCATAGTACTACCTGTACGAGCATATGTATTATTACCAATAGCAATACCAGTACCAGCTCTATTTGCATCTGTTGGAATACGTGCAGAAGAGAAGTCATCACCACTGTATGGTGTTTGACCAAAGGATAATGATGCTTCAACGCCACCCGACATATTTTCTACATGAGCGTTATTACCAATAGCAATACTAGCATTTTGACCCACATAGTTTTCTACACGAGCAGATTTACCAATAGCGACATCTTTAGTACCATTAGCTACAGATCCTGTACCATATGCAATACCATTACCAGTACCAACCGTATTATCTACAGCAAACCCAGTTGCACTTAAAGAAGTTAAAATAACTGCTGTTAATAAGATTTTGGATGTTTTCATGATTTTGTCTCCTTGTTGTTAAATAAAAGTAAATACCCATAGGAGATCAACTCCTATGGGTAAGTATTATATGAATATTGTGTTTTAGATCAAGCTTACGACCAAATTATCACCAATACGATAAACAGTATGGAAAAGGTCAATGTTATCTAATAAGAATTTATACTGTTGAGCTGTAAGGAATCCCAATAAAGTATCCTTATCACTTGTATAGTATGTGCGTAAATTAGATAAGAATACCTCATCATCACTAAGATTACCTTGTTGCCAAATATATCTACCTTCGTCACAGAAGGAAAATCCTGGGAATACTTTAATATATTCATTATCCCAATAAGATTGCATTAACATTTTTCTTTTGATATCATATACGATATCTAACTGTTTATGATTGTACATTTGATCACCTATACTAGATCTTCAGGATCATAGAAATCCTGAGTATCTTCTTTTTCTTCTTTCTCAGTTACAGGGATATCCAATTCAATACCCCTTCTTTCTATGATTTCCTTAATTTTTTGATTATCCCCATATCCTTTTTCTAATAAGACATGAGTCAAATCATGTGGACCTTGATCCGTTAGGAAAGAGAAACCTTTATTAGGTTGCATAGTCCCATCGGATTGAACTACCCACTTACGTAGTTCAAGCTTATAAGCTCTATCATTCCAGCTCATTTCTGAAATCTTAAGAACTGTATTACCACGTTCATCAAAGACTTCATCAATGCCTTCTGGGTTAATGTTAAACTTAAACTCCATTATTTCCTCCAAAAAATAATAATAGACTGGGGAGATAAATCCCCAGTCATATTAAAACTTAATTATTTTTGTGGACGGAATAAGCCATCAGATACGACTTGACGGCTTACATATTTACGCAATAATTTTTTAGTTACATCAGGATGCAATTGTTTGATTTCAAGAAGACGACCAGAATAACTATTAGTATTCACTGGAGCACCAGGAATTACTGCATAGTCATATTGGTTACCATAAATGAAACCTAAGATAGATTCGATAGTAGTACCATATACAACCAAGTTGCTATGGATACCATCAGATGCCAATGCATAAGATACACATTGATTACGGAAATTGTCATGGTTAGCATTGTCTTTACCAAAGTCAATAACTGTATCTTTCAAGATATCAATTGCGTCATTAGTAAGACGGAAGCCCATTGCAGTTTCTGTAACTGTACCATTTTTAACGGAAGAACGGATATCAGATGCACCATTATAACGTGCTACCATTTCCAATTCTTTAGTGGATGCATTTTGACCTACAGTTTCGAAGCCAAAACGTTCAACAGCTTTCAAACGAGTGTCGTGTTCGTTATCAGAGCCATTGTATTCAAATACTAATGCTACACCGATTTGTGGGCTATTTGTAAATACGATATCACGGCAGCCTACATAATCAGCAAACACATTTCCTAAGCGATTAGTGAGAAGTTCACATAATTCGCTTGTAGCGATTGTTTTTGATTTATAATCGCTTTCAAATGTTTCAGGGGTAACTTTAAGTTCGATACGTTTTTTATCGCCTTTATCGTTACCCTTTTCATCTCGACGAGTTTCACGAGAAGCACGTTGAAGTACTTCGCTTAAAGATTGGAATCCATTGTCGACTTGTGGAACTCCATTGATCAATTGATTTGACATAGCGTCCTCCTTTAAAATATAAAAAGAATTATTCTACTGTTAGGATCATAGTAAATATTAATCACCTAACTTCACCATTATAATATATCAATATATCTAAATTTAAAAGACATGTAACCCAGGAAGATCTTCCATACCAATATATTTAACTATAAAGGTACGATCATTTCGATCTTGGATAAAGAAGAAATTACCTCTAGCCTTATATAATAAGATATCATGATAATATTCAACGATAGTATAATCTACTATACGATCTTGTACTATAGCTTCAAGAGCAAATAAGTCACCAGGTCGTAATTGAGCACCATCTTTAACTTCAAATAATACATTGATTACTCTGAAGTTATAATGGAACCAGTACATGAATAGAATATTTTGTAAAGCTATCTTAATAGCTTGGTCTATATTATCATATTCTAATCCGCGACTGTCGCAAATGGAAATAAGAGTGTCACAGACTTTAGGGTCTAATTTAACAAATGATACAATATTCTTCAATGGATCGTTTAGATATAGATCTACACTAAATACATAATCTTTATGCGCAATATCATACATCATTAGATCATATGCTCGTTTATATTGTCTCATTGCACTATCATTTTCAAATTCATCTTTACATAGATACTTGCCAAACTTCTTATTATCCATAGGATTATCAATATTAAGTCGACTAGTATAGTAAGGATAATTGATAGCTTCATATGGGCAGTAGATATTAATACATAACTCTTTCTCCCCATTCTTTAAAGTACATACTTCAAAATGCATCTTACAATGTATTTCTAAAGGTATATACTCATCAGTTTTATACTTATCAATAAGTATTTTATCTCCTATCACAGGAGTAACTTTATAAAAGTCTTTGTCTTTACGAGATACTATTCGGTACAGTTCTGTTATTTGTCCAAATTGATCTTTCTTACAAAGCTTTTGACCGACATTATACATATCCAATTTATATTCACCTCCTTCGATCAAGGTTATAATATATGAACGAATGATATTATAAGAGTCCTACTTATCTAGTAAGTAGGACTCATTATATTATAAAACTTTCATAGCTATTTTAGCATATTTACCTGCATGTTTGAGAGTTGGTGCAGTAATAACAAAAGAGTCATCACAGAACTCACTACGTTGGTAGTAATTAGAGAAGTTAAATTGTTTATCATTCTTAAGTACTACCTTGATGTATTTATGGAAATCATTTAATACTCTAGCTCTGATTTTAATTAATTCTTTATCTTTCTTAGTGCGATCTTGTTTAATTAGATCTTCACTAATCTTAAGATTGATATAGTACATTTTAGCTAGTTCATATTTCATTCCTTCAATGTTTTTGACTCTATCATATTCCATAAGCAATCTATGGGATTCCATATATACAGATTGATAACTCTTAGTTTTCAAGAAGTTCTTAACGAATAGATTACCACTAGCATCGAATTCAAAGCCAATACCTTTTTCTTGTAATAACTTAGAAGTCATACTTCTATGATATATAGTATTAGCTCTATTATGTGCTTTAGCTATATTAACTGAATTGAATTCCATATAAGGATTCCAACCAAATTCTAGTAAAGCCTGTTTTAATTCATCTGATTGAGTTCTAGCATATTCTAGACTTAAGTATCTTACATTAGACATCCAGTCTAATATAGCTTTCTTATCATATGATTTACCTTCATAGATATTCTTATAAGTTCTTAGCCATTCATCTGCTTTATCTTTCCATTTGCTAGGCATATCACCGAATGTACTATTACGTTTGAATACTTCGATTTCATGTGGAATATAGAATGGTATAGTGTTAGGTAAGTTTCTAATTGGTTGTACATCTTCCATAGCAGATTCAACTATAGGGAAGTAATAGTAATCATCAAACCCATTACTAGTGAATACACTCTTTAGGAAGTTATACATAGTTTCATTATTACAACCAAATACTTCCATAAGACGCATATCAGATATACGAATTAAGGAGATATCCATAGATTGTACATCATGCCATTGTTTTTCTAATTCCTCTTCAGTATCACAAGGTAAGACTATATAGATACCAGAGTTTAATGACCAAGATTTAAGATATTCAGTCTCACGTTTTTTACCACGTAACTCAATACCATAGTCTCTAGCTCTATCTAAATCAGATAATTGTAAACTAGATTCACTTAATGCTAAATCATCATATGGAATCTCAGAGTTTAGATATTTAGAACGAAGTTCTTTAAATCGTTCTACATTAGACTTACCATAGATTTCAATAGATTTATCATCACTATGACGTTTCATCTCAGCAGATAAACTATTATAATCGTTCCAGTCATCCATTAACTGATCTTCAGAAGAATATTTATCATCTAGTACTTTATACATACCAGAATCATTAACTTCTTTTACCTTTTTATTATTGGTATTGCTAGTGTCATCATCTTCTTCTAATGCATCTTTAGTTTTAACAAAAGCTGAAGCTTCAATCTCTAGAATAGTCTTATAAGATTTAGTTCTTATCTTAGATTCTAAGTCTACTGCAAAGTATCCATTATTATCTTCCATAATCATGGTTCCTTCAGGGAATTCTTTTAGCTTAGACTTAGCTATATTTACATCTAGAATATCACATAATGGAAGAGATGTATCATACAATTCAGATTCAATACTATATATAGCATTAATTAGAATTAACTTATTATCTCTATCTAAATCAGCTTCAGTAAAATCATCATCATATTCTAATTGGTCTTTAGATAGCATTACCTTACCAGTAATCTCTTCATATAGATTGATAGCATTCTCCCAAGTAACTCTATCTCTTTTATGTCTATAAGACTTATAGAATTTATCTTGTAAAAATGGTTCTTTATCTACAATCTCAGTTTCATCATTATCAGATTTAACTCTAAGTTTAGTAGACTTCTTATCATCTACTACACCAAAGCCATCTTTTTCTCCACTGAATGAATGTCTATGTGGTGTATATTGGACTAGCATATTACCATCCATAGTTCCTACAATACCACCTATAGATCCAACACCCATATGCTCTCTTGCAGCATATTCTTTTAAATCAGATAAACGTCTAATGATATCATATTCTATAGGAATATCTTTATCATCATCTTTGAATTCATCTGTATCATCTATAGTAAAGAATCTATCATCATATACTGCAGATTCATTGATTCTAATAACTTTATTAGTTGTAGTAGGATCATTAATCTCTTGATCTTTAAGTAAAGCTAATACTTCCATAAGTTGGACAAACTTATTATCTGTTAATCTTAGATAATTATATTCACCTAATCTAATAAGTTCAGTTTCCTTACTAACTTGCTTAGCACGATATTCATCCATTTGACGATTATTAGGATTATCTCCACCATCTTTAACTTCGATGATCAAATTATAAGGAACGTAGTAAATATCCGTAATCCATTGTCTAGAATTACCATATTGATCAGTATAATCAATAACTGGACCTGGCATGATAATATCTTTAGAGTTACAGTTAAGAACTTTATCCATAAATTCTATAGCTTTATGCTCATATGAGCCAGTATAAGTAAACTTAGTACCATCACTATATACATAAGTACCACTAATACTACGATGAGCTAACATCTTAGCCTGATGTGCAGCATCATCTAATAGAGATGCTTTACCATGCACTCTAATCATATTCTTTTTAAACTTAGCTCTTAATTCTTCTTTACATCTAGGATTAGAGCATACTCTATGGTATTTACCAGTCTTTTCATTCCAATCTGTTTTATTGCCACATACAATACATTTACCAGAGCCTGGATGAGTTTTATCATATAAGAACTGTTCAGCTGACAATTCACCAATGATATCTTCATGATCTTTTTCTATATGTCTAATTAGCTTATCTTTAAAATCTTTACGTTTACATAAAGGACAAGCTATTCTTCGTTCAGTTGCCATTGTATCCTCCTTATGAGTGTATATCAATTTAATGCTATGTTAAAAATAGCTATTTGTGTATATTTTAAACCCTAGAACTAAGTAGTAATATATTAATATGAAAGGAGAGATTATCGTGGCAGATGATATTACTTTCATAACTGCAAAGACGAAAGAAGTTCCTACATTATTAAAGGAATATTCTTTATCTACTGACAGTTATAAGACTCCACTTACATATAAAAATTTTAATGCTGTTGGTACTCTGATTATGCGATTAATGTTATTAGAGCCTGGCACAATAACTCATAACCCAAAAATGGGTTTAGGGTTAATTAGTAAATATAGGTATATGCAGTCTGATAGAGCAATAGAGCTCAGTCAGGCTATCAAAGATCAAATAAAAGATTATCTAGATAATACAGTAGCGGTCGAAGTTAATATAGGCTTCTCTAAAAATGGTGAGAATATAATGATTATTGATATGACTGTAGACCAATTCCAATTTAGATACTTCTATGATCGAGATAAATTAACTTTAAAAATGTTGATGAATGATGAAATTTAGGAGGAACCATGTCTGAACAAGTAAAACTAGCAGACCTCATGAAAGAAAAAATGGAAGAAGAAAAAGCTTCCGAAGCTACAGCAGCTGTAGAAACTACTGCTCCTGCTGTAGAAGAACAATCTAAAGTTGAAGAAGAAGTACTTCAAACAGTACCAGATCCTGTTGTTCCAGTTGCACCTACATTTGATGAAAACTCTTTACAATCTGCTGATCTTAGTGCATTAGTTCCTTCTGGTAAAACTGATGCAACTCAAGAAGCACGTGATGAGTTGATGGATGAATTAGATAATGGTATTGCTGATGCTATTGAACGTCGTTTCAAACCAGCATTAGAAGAAATTCATGAAATGCGTCGTGAATACGAAGATCTTAAAGCTATGGGTGAAGAAAATCCACAAGTAGTTTCTAAATATAATCCAGAACTAGATCTTAATCCAGAATTAACAGATAAAGATCGTGAAGCTATTCGTCGTGATGAAAAAGAACACGTATTATCTGACGAAGAAATCAAAGCTTCTACTAGTATTAATAATCTTATTCCAGAAGATGATATCGAACGTGAGTTTGAACAATATGAAGCTGCTGCAGAATCTTCTGTAAATAATATAACTACTGCTGCTACTACAACTCCAGCTATTAATACAACAACAATTGATGTATCTGATGCAGCAGTCCCATCTGTAGAAGTAGAAGAAGCTGATGAAGATGATCTATTATATGATGATGAACTATTAGAAGACCTTGGTCTTGATGAAGATAAAGAAGAAGCTGAACGTCTTAAAGAAGAAAAACAACAGCAACGTAATATGGAAGAATTCGCTCGTGTACTACGTCAACAATTAGACGAAGTAGGTGAACGTAAACCTGATATTAGTAAATTCCGTGTACGTAAACGTCCTGTAGCATTCACTAAAGTATTGTCTAAACCAGTTGAAAAGAAATACTATGAATGGGGATTATTTGCCACTGGTGTATCTATCTCTATGACTCCATTATCTGCAATCGAAATGGATGAAATCAATCCATATACTGACTCTGCAAATGATATTGGTAAAGCTCGTACAGTATTCAGTACACTATATAAACATTTAGCTCCTGAATGTCGTAATATGGATATGGAAGCATGGTTGAAGTTATTGAATTATCAAGACCTGAATCACTTATTCTTTGCATTATATAATGCTAACTTCAGTACTTCTAATATCATTCCATTTAGCTGCCCTAAATGTAAACACTTCTATACTGAAAAACGACCTATCATTGATATGGTTAAATTTGAAACAGAAGCTGATAAAGAAACCTTTAATAAGATCATTGGTAAAGATCCTTCACTGCCTCCAACATTCGAAGAAGAAATCTATGTGGCTAATGGCGACTATGCATTTGGTATTGTAATTCCTAAAATTTACAACTCCATGTTTGAAGAACGTCTATTAAATGAAAGCTTCCGTGAAAAATACGCTGGTATCATTAATATTTCTCACTGTATCTCCACAGTATATGAAATTGATGAAGACAATGAAGAATTGATTCCTATTCAATTTAATACAGCTCCTAATGATATCGTTAAAACTTATAAATATCGTATCCAAGGTATCTATAAAATCTTATCTAAATTATCTGCATATGAATTTAAAGAACTTCAATCTCATATTGCTAAATACTTAGAAGAAAATAGTAAGGATATAAATATTTCTTATCAAGTACCTGCAGCTACATGTCCTAAATGCGGTGCAGAAATTGAAGCTATTCCTATGAATGCTCAAGAACTTGTTTTTACACGGCATCGGTTGATTCACATGTTAGACTAATGCAATTAGTCGACAATATTTGCTATGAGTATCGTGGTAGATTGAGTCTTATAGAAGCATTGAATATGCCTATAGGTGATTTAATGCTTCTATATAAATTTATCAGAGATCGTAGAGAAGCTGCCGATGCAGCCGCTGAAAAAGAAAAACATAAAAAAGATGAAGAGCAAAAGTATAAGTATATGCAAGCTGCCTATAGAGGTCATCCACAAGCTGGCTTAACTCCAATACCTGATCAAGAAGGTACTAAAGTTGAGACGCCTGCGATGACAAGGGAAGATATGGCACGCTTCGAAGATGCTCTTGAAGGAATGCTTTAAACTAAAAGGGGATTTATATAAATGGATATCGTCGAATTTTTTTGTAAATTCGGCAATGGAGACTGCGAACAAACGAGAAAATATATAGTAGACTACTTTGGCGAATCTAGTCTATTATATAGTATATTGAAAGGTCACGGATTATTAAATTCAAAGATTGATCATATTATCTATGATAATTATATTGACTTTATCATATATACAACTGATGCTAAACTATTCGATTCTTTAGTAGATGAATATAAGAATACCATTACAGTTAATAGTAATAACGGTATGTATCTGCCTATAGTTGTAGAAATCAATAGAGATCTTAATGATCCGTGTAAGATTATTGTAACTATGCGATAATGACTAATAATCGAGTTAGTGCAATAAATGCACTAACTCGGTTTTTGTTCCACATATAAGTAATTTATAAGGAGGTATATATGGCAATATTAAAAGACCAAATTAGACAAGATAATCTCCAAGTATCTCTTCTTGATGTGGATGATTTTGTCAAGAAGAATAACTTAGTCGAAATAACTAATCCAGTTATATTTGATACATCTAGTAATCCAACTAATGATGGCTTACTATCTAATACAATCTTTGGTATAACTAAAGAATCTAGAGCAAGTACATTTGCTTATATTAGTCTAAAGAAGAAATTCTTACAACCACTAATCTATAGAATCTGGGGTAAAGTAGATTCTAAGCTTAAATCTGTTATTCATGGTATTGGAACTTACTCTATAGATAAGTCTGGTAATATAGTAGAAGATCCTAAAGGGGATAATGGTATTGATTTCCTAAGAAAGAATCTCGACAAGATTAAGTTTAGAGAAACAGACTCTATTAAACGTGAAAGATATATTAAGTTCTTGAATGATAATAGAAAGAATTTCTTTACTGATAAGCTTATTATAATTCCGCCATTCTTTAGAGATATTAAAGTAGATGGCGGCAAGATATCTGTTGGTGATATTAATAAATTATATATCAATGTAATGGTGTCAGCATCAGCTATCGGTGATTCTGAAGACTATGGTTTCAATATCAGTAAATCCGTTGAAGGCAGACTTCAAGAAGGATTAATTGAAATCTATAAATGGTTTGGTACTGGTACAGATAGCAATCCTAATGGTGGATTGCCAGGTAAGTTTGGTGTAATTAGACGTGCTAACTTATCTAAGACTACAGACTATGCGACTCGTTTAGTTATGTCTGCACCTAAATTAGATGTAGAGAATATGAGTGAGCTTAGAGCTGACTTTGATTACTCTGTATTACCTATGACATCTGCAGCTGCTAACTTTTTCCCATTTGTTATCTTCCATATGAGAAGATTCTTTGAAAATGAATTTATCGGTAATACTAAATATTTAGTATTAGATAAAAAAGGAAATACTACATATGCTGAGATAGAGGATTACCAATTACAATTTTCTGATGAAGTATTAAAGAAAGAATTGGATAGATTTATTCATGGATATTCCGATAGATTTAGACCAATTGATTTAGTATGTAAAGTAAATGGTAAACAAGTAGTTTATGATATGGTATTCAGGGGAAACTTCTTTGATGAAATTACAGATGAAGAAAAGATAGCTAGACCTATAACTTGGTGTGATGTAATCTATATAGCTTGTGAAGAAGCTATTAAAGATAGAATGATTCTTATTACACGATATCCAATCGATACATTCTATAATGAGTTTGCTACCAAGATTAGATTATCATCTACTATAGAGACTGAAAAGGTTACAATTAATGGAATAACTTATGATTATTATCCAAAAATAAGAAAAGAAGATATTGGAACAGATACCTCTAACAAATTTATCGATACTATGAATATCTGTAATGGGTATCTTGATAGTATCGGTGGTGACTATGATGGTGATATGGTAACCATCAAGGGGGTATACACTGATGAAGCAAATGCTGAGCTTAAAAAGCAATTAGAGACTAATATCCACTTTATTAATCTAGGTGGTAACCCAGTTATTTCTACAGCAAAAGAAGCTATCCAAGCTATATATGCTATGACATTAACTATGCCAGAAACTAAATTAGAGAAAGTTAAATTTTAATAAAAGAATTCCCCTATAGAGTTCAACTCTATAGGGGATATATCTTAGAATTTAATCACATTAGTATAGTTTACTTTATCTTTTTCAAATTTAGTAATACCAATAGATTCTAATGGGAAGTTTTTCAAGTTGTCATTAATGATATCATTATAGTCAACGAACTTTAATATCCATTTAGGAACTTCCGCATCAATTGGAATTGAGATACTAGTAATCTCACCTTTATAATCAGCTTGGTTTTCATCTAAGAATTTCTTAATTTTTTCATATAACTCTGGATCAGAATCCATTAGAGGTAATAAAGTACTATTATTGATTGTAACCTTAATAATATCAATTGCATTACGAATAGTTAAATCAATAGCTTCAGTACCTTCATCTCTTAATGCATTATATACTAATGCACCTTTGATGCCTTGGATACGCATTGGATTATCATAATTGGTATATGATTTAATTTGAGCTGGTTTATAATATTCTTTTTCACCAGACTCAATAGACTTTCTAATATCATATTCTACACGAGCTAATGATTTCAATACATCCATTTGGTCTACTTCTTCTACATTAAGAATCTTCTTAAATAAGATATCTTTCAATGCATCACGAGTCTTAGCTTTTAATGTAGACTTATTGATTGGTAACCCTTTAACATCAAGCATCTTATTAGATGGAACTAGATTACCTTCTTGAAGTTCTTGTTTAGATGCATAGTTTTTCTTACCACCAGTTAATAAAGCTCTACCGAATAAGAACTCATTCTTCATGGCAATAAGACATTCTTTAAATTCTGATTTAGTATTATAATTCTCTGCTACTAAGTCAAAGTGTTCACGTAATAATCTACCAGCAATATATGATAATATATTAATAATACTGAAACGTAATGGTTCTTTATTACTAGATGTGGCTACATTAATCATCTTAGTATCAATTTCACCAGTTGCAAAATTATAAACTCTATCTTCTTCCATTATAGGTTCTACTTCAGGAAGATTCATTAGTTTAATACCAGATTTATCAATTGGTCCCAATACATCTCTAAGAACGAATGTATACCAACCATTAAAACATGGCATAGTTGAATCTGTATCTGTAATAATACTAATATCACGTTTCATTGTAGCAGAACGATCAATCTTATCTACCACAATATATCTCATATAACACCATTCTTTAAGGACTTCAAACATGTGGTCTAAATTATCCTTAATGATTTGAGGTGGATGGTTAGGATCTACGAATGCTTCATCTAGTTTAGATAATGTCAATACAATATAATCTTTCATATACTTATTATCACAGAATTGTAAAGCATTATTCTTATAGAATAGTTTATTTAAAGTCTCTTGAGATAAGTTAATCAATAAACTCCATACGATATTCATGGCTTTATTGATTGCTTCATCATCAAAGTAATCTCTATCGAATGTATCCATAATCTTATAGAATACATTTTCAACTTCTATATCTTTATCCAATACTAAAGCAGATGGATAGATAGATTTCTCTGAATCTACACGATTGATAAATGTAATTGCTTCATCAATAGAATGAAACTTTACATTATTTGTAAAGAAGCTTTCAAAGAATGTAATCGCATGACTAATCAATGCACGACCAGTTCTAGTAATACCAGTTGCAACGTATAAGTTATACAATGCACTGCTATAGTTACCAATTACACCATATAATGCATTATTATCACGCTTAGCTAACATTTGAAGCATATTGTATTTATTGAACTTCTCTGTACCCTTCTCATATTTAAACATTTCTTTCTTAAACTTAGAACGGTTATCAGTAAATGAAGTTATCAATTTATACATTGGAGTTAATTCTTTTGTATATTGTTTGAATAGACATCCATTAGCTACCATGATTGGAGTCTTTTCATATATGTAATTACTGATTCCAGCTACATCAGTTTCAGCTGTTTCTTCAGTATAATTATTATGTAAAATACATTCACGTTTTTTATATGCATTAGATAAGATAATATCTAATGCTGTATCAACTTCACCCTCAGTTAGGGTAGGAAAATTAATCATCAAATTCTTTTTAGCTTGCTCTCTATAGTTAGAAATAGCTATAATTTTATCAAGTTCTTCATAGTTTATCATAATTATATTCCTCCTAACTGGATGTCCTAGGCACTTTTATTTGCTAATATGAGCTCATACAAATAACATTAAGTTAATAAAACGTTATTTTCGTTTTTAAATATATTTAAATAAAATAATCTCCAAGGAGGACGAAAACATGTTTTTCAATGAAAACGATCGACAAGGTGTTCTTGGTGAAGATCTTGCCAACCCTAATGCTTTACTTGAAGCTATGATTTATGCTGAGGCTTCTAAATTGCCTCAAGATGAACGTATTGCGTTTGCTGAATCTGAAGAAGCTCAATTATTGGTAGAAAAATCCGTATTGAACAAAAAGACTTTGGTTCGCTTAAGCAAAAACGATGACTTGGCTCGCCGTGTAAAAATGGCTGCATTCCAAATCGCTAAACAAAAGAAAGATCCACTCTGGACTAAATTGGTTAAAAACCGTGTAATTGAACGTGCTTTGATTAAAAAGATCGTTCAAAAATACAATAACCAAGCAGTTCGTGTAGCTCGCAAATCTCAAGTTGAATACATCAAAACTGCTAAATCTTCTAAACATTTACCAACTCCAAAAAAATAATAAAACCACTCGGTATAGGGTCTTAAAGATCCTATACCGGTTTTATTTATTACAGTGAATTTTACATATGAATATATATTATAGTAGTAGAATAATATATTTGATGTAATATCACAGGAGGTTCCAATGTTTGATACTATCGTCAATTATGAAAATTATTGGATTTACAATGAGTTTGTTAAAAACAAAGGAGAAATGACAGTAGATGTAAATCAACAAATTAAGAAGGAGAATTGGTCTAACCATTTCGATGCTATTCATTGTATACTACGAGATGGTATAGACGATCCTAGCCTATCTAAGGCTAAGATCAATTTAGTTATCGGTGGTCACGAATTTGGTTTAACTATTCCAGATTATTGGCTTAACCTAATTTTATGGTCTCTTATCATTAAGAGTGATGATGAGATTGAACCAAAACATATTTTCTTTAAACGAGAAATCACCGCTAAGACTATTAAGAATTATATTGATGAATTCTTTATCAAAGTCCATATTGAAGATATTGATTTCTTGACTAAGAATAATATGATTGCAGATGCATTATATTATATTGCTAGAGTTGATGAGTTTGCAGATCTATTTGTAAACAGCATTAACTTACAAGATGATGTATTAATGATGAATGCAGTTCCAGAATACTATAGTTTATTACATCCTGATATGTCTAAAGTAGATTTACAGAAAGCTAATGAATATGGTATGGAATGTATTGGTAAAGTACGTGATTATGTATTGAAGTCTAAAGACATTCTAGGATATGATCATATCTATACTAATGCATTTAGAGCTAATGAAAGTATTAATATTCGCCAGCTTAAAGAATATGCTATTTCTATTGGCACTAAACCAGATGGTAATGGTAGTGTATTCCCACACGTTATAGCTAATAGCTATATTAATGGCGGTGTAATTGATTTGATGGATTACTTTATCGAATCCTCAGCTGGTCGTACAGCTCAAATCATTTCAAAAATCAATGTAGGTTCTTCTGGTGCAATGGCACGTAAGATTGGTCTAAACAATCAAGGTACTCGTTTGCATCCAGATCCACATTTTAAATGCTCTTCTCGTAACTTCATTAGATATGATGTTAGAGATGCTAAAGAGCTTAGCTTATTAGTTGGTAAGTATTATAGATTTGACCAATTGAATGATTTTGATATGGGTCCTATTAAGGAATCTGATACTCAATTGATTGGTAAAACTATTTATACTAGAAGTCCTATTACTTGTCAGTCTCATTCTGAAGGTCATGGGATTTGTAGATATTGCTATGGAGATCTATACTTTATCAATAGAGATATTGATGTAGGTAAATATCCATCTGAAGATATTACAGCTAGTACTACACAATTACAACTATCAGCTAAACATGTATTGGTAACAGATATTCCTGATATTGAATTACCAATTAAATTTGTAGAGAACTTTGTTCGTTCTGCAGAAACTATTTCATTGATTGAAGATCGAAACTATAATGATATCTATTTAAGATTCCATGTAGATGAGATCTTTAAAGATAATGAAGATGATGTTGATGATACAACTAACACAGTTCTCGACTATAACGATTATGTGAATAAGTTTGCTATCATTGATCATAAAGAAGAATATCCAATCGAAATTGATAAGATTGATAAATTCTATCTTTCTGAAGCATTAGTTAGATTAACTAATATGAAACGCTATCAAACTGATGAAGGGGAAATTAATATTCCTCTTGCAGTATTAGCTAAAGAAGATGATCAAACTATTTTCTATACTCCTATAGTAAATAATGAGTTCTCTAAAACTCTTAATCGTATTAAAGATATCTTAGATAAAGCGGCTGTAACCACATCGTTTACTAAAGATGATTTAGCACAAGAGTTTATGAGAGCATTATTAAATGGTGGTATGTCTAAGCATACTATTCATACTGAAACAATCTTGTCTAATCAAATTAGAAGTGCATATAATATCTTTGATAGACCTAACTGGAATAATGTAAATGAACCTTACGTATTACTTCCACTTACTAAGGCATTATATGAAAATCCTTCTATTACTAAGACATTAGACTTCCAAAACTTGGCAAGTATCTTGAAGAATCCATCTTCTTATAATAAGACAGCTCCGTCTACTATAGATTACTTCTTCCAAGAACAGCCACAATTATTTATGAATCAGCCAAGCTTAACTAATAAAGAAATTAAGAATGAACGTAAGCTTACTGATGCATTAGTGAATGAGGAAATTTAAGATTATGAATAAGATAATCTTACGTAATTCATCTATAGTGATTACTGATTACAGTCTAGGAGACGCTCCTAGACTGGAATCTTATTTTACTATATTTGATAGAATTACTTTCACTAAAAGTTATAAAGGGATGTCATATGATGAAGTCAACAGACTTCTCTATCTCCCTAGAGGATTAGATTTATATTTTGTTAAGAAGTTCTTCGGTGGTGAAGAACCTGTTAAAGATTATAATAGTGATCCTTACTTTGAAACTCCACCTATAAAGATTAGATATCTTCCTAGAGATGATGTACAACAAGAAGCGTTACACTTCATCTTAGGTAAAGGTCAATATTACTCTAATCAAAATAGTGGACAACTATCAATCAATCTACCAACTGGTAAAGGTAAGACATATGTAACTATAGCATCTCTAATGTATTGGAGAGCTAGAACTATAGTTATTGCATCTACTACAGGTTGGTTAGATCAATGGAGAAATTGCATTGGTGAATATACAGATCTAGATCAAAATAGAGAAGTATTAGTAATCAATGGATCAGTTGGTATTCATAAGATATTGAATGGTATCACTGATGTATCTAAATATAAAGTATTCTTAGTCACCCATTCTACATTACAGAACTTCGGTACTAATAATGGATGGGATAAGATTAGTGAACTATTCAAGAAACTACAAGTATATCTAAAAGTATATGATGAAGCTCATCTAAACTTTGATAATATTTGTATGATTGACTTCTATACTAACACTAAGAAGACATTATATCTTACTGCAACACCTGGTAGATCGGATGAGACAGAAAACTTTATATATAGACTATACTTTAGAAATATTCCTAGTATAAATCTATTTGATGAAGATACAGATCCTCATACGGCTTATCTTGCATTAAGATTTAATAGTAGACCAACTCCACAGGAGATAAGTGAATGCTCTAATAAGGTATATGGATTAAATAGAAATAATTATACAAACTATATAGTTTGTAATAATCAATTCTATGATATGATGTATATAGTTATGGATAAGATCATGAAGATAGGTGGTAAAGTACTTGTATATATTGGTACTATATCAGCTATAGATATCGTTAAAGCTTGGATTGAGGATAATTATCCTGAATTCAAAGATGATATCGGTGTATATACTTCAGTTATTCCTAAAGAGATTAAACAAGATCAACTTAGTAAGACTATTATACTTTCAACAACTAAATCCGCTGGTGCCGCATTAGACATCAGAGATTTAAAAGCTACTATTATCTTGGCTGAACCATTTAAGTCAGAGATATTAGCTAAACAAACTTTAGGTCGAACTCGTAATCCTAACACGGAATGTATTGAAGTAGTAGATGATGGGTTTAGATCGATATCCAGATTTTATAATGCTAAGAAACCTATCTTTAGTAAGTATGCTACTGAGTGTAGAGAAATTAAGATTAGTCTTAATGCTTTACAAGAGAAAGCTGATGACTTATTTAAGATTAGGGAATCTGTTAAAAAGCAATATGATGCTGGATATGCAGTTATAGATTATTCTAAGGATGGGTATAAAGATGAACGATAGATATAAAAATTATAAAAAGGCTTTAGGTATTATGATTAATAATATTCGTAGAAATGGTCATAAATATACTGATTGCCCAAGATGCACATTCTCATATAGAGATAAGAGAAGTGGAAGTATTATTACAACTATTATATCTTTAAGGCATTAAAATTATGGAATCTAAAGATTTACTTATAAAAGATACCTATCTATATAAAAAGAATGGTAGATATAGGAATCTTATTAAAGCATTTAAATTATATACAAATAGTACCATTACAGATGAAGGTATAGTTATAACTAAAACATTCACTGATAGAATTAAGCAACTTAATGAAAATCTTATAGCTAATACAACTTTACCTGATCTAATAAGATTAGCTTGTTATAATTCTAAAATGAAATCCTATAGGAAACCATTTCTAGAATTTTGTACTGAAATTATTAAGATGAATAATGCTCTTGTTTATCTTTATAATATTCATACACTATCAGTTATTACTGAAGGAGAAGAAGATAATGAATAATAGACCAAGAAATAGAGCTAAAGCTCTTAAACCTTTAAGTATATATACAGCATACAAAGCTGAAGCAATGAATAATGAATCATTAGAAAAACTTAAATTGATTGGTATTAATCTACCAGAAGAGTTATTAAATGATCCGAAAGTGGCATCTTTATTAGGTGAGGAAAATGAATAGAAATGAGCGTACTCGTCAGAAATGTAGGATTCTTAGAAAAAATTATGATTGTTTTGTAAGATTTCTTTTTAATACTTTATCTGAAGAGGATAAAGAATTCATTTCTAATAAAATGAAAGAGATTCTATATGAACAAGCGAAGACGAATGAGGCAAAGAGCAATTAGATTATATAGAAGAAAACAACCAATATATTTCTTCTTAAGATCTACGGCTGATGTTTTACAGAATGTCAATAGATATATTCGTAATATAGGTAAAAGTTTGGAGAGATTATAATATGAATACTATTAAATACAGATTTAAACAAATTCAAAAATTAGGCAAATTATTCGGTGAAACTTATGTAGCCGATAAATGGATTAGTGGTAATACTAAATATGGCAGTATAGCATTTTCTAAAACTAACTATAATCAAGAAGTAGATGTATATATATCTTATCATAAAGGAGATAATATCTTATACATCAAAAATAATATATTCCGTGAAGGTAAATTAGTATGTAGATTTATAGATTATCCACTTATAGACTTTACTAAAATAAAGATGTATAATAAACCATTATTCAATAAGTATAAAAATAATATTCTACTATGGAATGGTGTATTGAAAAATAATACTGTATATTTTGCACATTAAATATATAAATAACCATATATTATTAAGGTGATAGATCTTGATGATCTATCACCTATTTATTATTCCATAGTGTTATATTAAGCAAAGGAGAAACATATTATGGAAACTATGAAAAGAAATTTAGAACTTGAACAAATTTTAGAAGAAGCTACAAACGAATTAAATCGAATTGGAGATTTTGTTATTTGTGGTAAAAAACCTAAAACAGAAGAAAAAGATATTCCACCAGCTGAAGAAATCGGTGCTGAAACAGTAGATATCATTGATGCTGCAGAAGAAGCAATCCAACAGCCTTTACAAAACAAAGATACATCTATTGCAGTTAATTTCTCTCAAATGGTTAATAAACCAAAAGAAGAAGTTAAGACTGAAGTAAATTCTGTACCACCTGAAGGTGAAACAAAGGTTAACGTATTATTCCCTAAGACAGAACATATCTTGGGAAACTATGTTGATTATGATTCTTTTATTAAGATCAAAGAATCTAATACTGACAAAGTTGTACGTGCAGTTCGTTTATTGAATTATAAAATGAGTGATCAAAATGCAGCTGCAGCATTCGCACAATTTGTGTCCGAGTTCAACCCAGAATGTGATCCAAACAAACGATTACGTTATGAATTGATTCGTCATCAAGGGCGTGAGAAAGATCTCGTAATTCGTTTATCTACAGTAGTTAATGGTACTACAAAGTACTATGCAGATATTTATCCTGATCTAAACAAGATCGATCTTGATCATCATCTAATCAGTTCTGCAAAGAAATAATACAATTCCCCTAGGAGTTCATTCTCCTAGGGGTTTTATTTTTTTAAGATAGCCGTTACAAATCACTAATAGATTGGGGTGAATATATTGGCTAACTTTGAGAATTATAATAAAGTAGTCGAACAAATCTTTGAACTAAACTACTATCTTACATTTAAACTGGAGGTTACTTTTAATACTATACATAAAAAGATTAATACTGAGATTAAGGAAAACTTTCATAGCGAATACGTGGTAGGGGCAAATAAACTTACAACTAACTTAAGATATAAATACCAAATGAGATTATCTCCTAGAGGAGAGAAGATTGGTATTGTAATAGATTGGGATAACTATGATGATCTATGTACAGTCATAGAAGAATCAATAAATATCTGTGATCCTGAGAATAAGATGTCTCCATTTAAGAGATTATATTCTACTGCAGGAGATCTATTAGATATTAAATGTGATAGTCTTAAAGTAAGATATCTTCATTTAGAAGATAGATGGAATAATAAAGTAGATTTGATTCCGTTTGTTTTAGTTGATGATAATCGTGGTACTCTTACAGAAGCAATGAGATTTAGATTCAATAATGATCTAACTTTTGATGTACCAGTATCTCGTCTTAAAGGGTTTAGAAGATTCCTTATGACATATAATCCTGTATTACATGCTGGAGCTATGGCTAGATATATGGCAATAACTCCACTTCTTGGTACCAATAGACAGAATATGTTGAGGTAATAATATGGATATTAAAAGAGCTAGAGAGTTAATAAGACAATCTAATATTAGTTATACTTCATATAGAATTAATCCTGATGGATCAATTAAGATAGACTATCAAATAACTAATAAAGATTATGAAGATATGCTTCTTAATACGTTATTTGTATTTAAACCTTATAGAGGAAGATAAAGAATAGAGAAGGAGTATGAAACTCCTTCTCTTATTTTTTTATACTGTATACATAATTGGTTGATTAGTATTAGCTGGGTTAACATAGTTATCTCTAAAGAATTCAATAAGATCTTGACGTCTTTGTGCTTGAGCTTCAAGAGAAGATAACTTCAAGTCAATATTAGCATATACTGTTTCAATACCATCATAGTGTTTAAGGTATTCAAATAAGTATGTAGCCACATCAGCTTGAGCTAACTGTTCAAATACTTCCATCTTAGTTGGTTCAATAGTCATTAAGTTTTCTGGATGCTTAACGAATACGCCAATATACACATTAGCCAATAAGTTATCTGTATTACCACCAACAGCCATTTCAAGTTTAACCATATTAGGTGGAATAAAATCTAGATAGATGCCACTATTAAATAATGAACTTACATCAGCATAGTTTTGAGCAAGCATAATACTATCAGTATCCATAGATCTTGCTAATACATTATAGATACCGTACCCAGAATATTGTTGTAGACCAGCTGTTTCATTATTAGTATCATTCCATAATATATCTTTTACACCAAGAATCTCATAGCTATCTGGCACTTGACGGTCTAATAAGTAATAGCCATCTTTCTTATCTTCTGGTTTAAGTTGTATTTTAATCATATGAGGAAAGAAACGGCTAAATGTAGTTAATGTATCTGGTTTGATTACTTTATCAGCCCAGTGTTCTTTTTGGAGTTCTTCAGGCAAGTTCAAAGGAGCTGTACCTAAACGTCTCTCTATTTTATTTACAACGTCTGTCATTCTATTAAACATAATTTCAGACTCCTTTTTAAAAAGTACATTTTATTGATATATTATTATGTTGAGGAGGAAAGATATGAACAGATTTGACGTAATAGAATTAGCTCAACAAACACTCACATTCGTATATGATACATTTAATGGAAAGGTAAATACACTAGATCCTTATACTAGATTAAACTTTGTATCTGGATATTTAGATACTAAAACTAATATTGCTAGAACTACACCATATGGTGTAATCTATGTTAGCTTAGAAGCTTTTGTTGATACAGTAGAAAGACAAGGATTCATTGATACCGATCAAATTAGAAACTTAGCATTAGAGATTGTTATCCATGAATTAACTCATGTAGACCAATTGATTGATTATAAATATATCAAATTCAATAATGGCTACAGAGAAGAAGTTGAACTCAAATGTGTTAAACAATCTTGTCAATGGATATTAGATAATATCCAATATATTAGATCTCTTGGATTAGTAGTAATACCAGAAGTATACCAAGCTAGATTAGCTAACTTAGGTAATATTATATATACTCCTAAATATCCAATGGCTATAGCTATGGCTAAACTAGAATATATGTTAGGTAAAAAGTTTAGAGAGTTTAGTAATAATAATATTGAGATCCAATATATTGATAGATTGAAAACTCATTATAGTTTTATGGTATGTGAAAACAGATCATATATTAATTCTAGAAATCTTAACGATCTAGGTGAACGTCTATTAAATGATAAACAATATACGGTTGAGTATTTAGAATATGGTGATTCTAAATTAGTAATAAAAATTACCCAAGGAGCTTAGACTCCTTGGGTTGTTTTATTTTTTTTCTTAATATTGGTTTTTAGCCCATTCCATGATTTCATCTTTGATGTATTTTTCAGGAGACATAATCAAAGATGCACCACTTTCATCAAATAAACGTACATCGCCATTTTCTAATACAGTCATACCACGTTTACTAAATTCCATTACATCAGAGATTAAATCTACATTTGCGGATTCAGATTGAATATAGCTGATTACTGCTGGGTTATTAATAGGAATAATACGACCTTCATAACCTTCTTTAACTACAACTTCATTGTTGTCTTCCATACTAGCAGATTCTTTAATTAAACCTGTAGTGTAGGCACGTTTATGAGATGGATAGATTACACGGTCCCATGTAATAATCTTTAAGTTCTTTACATAGTTTTTACCACCAACATTTTCTAATGCACCTAAAGCACGAAGACTAAAGCTTGGTAATTCACCATCTAATAGGTCTTCATTGAAGTCGCGACCAGCTTGGTTATTTGTACCAGTGAAACGACCAAGCACTAAGTTACCTTCAACTTTAATATCAAGATATTTAACTACTACCATACTAGGATCAATTGTAGATTGGCGTTCAACTTTATCACTCATAGGGTGACCTTGTTCACCTTTCATATTACCAGTACGGATAAGTTCTCTTGTACGCTCACAAGCAATTTGAGCTTTAAGATCAGAAGTTGCATAACAACGGTGGTTACGATTAATTGTATCACCATCCTGAAGGATACCTTCAGCAACAGGTTTGTTGTTGATACTTTCAACAAGTCTAGATTCACCAACCGTCATTGGAGCTTCATGTATAATAAATGGAATATTCATTTTACCCTCCAAGATTAAATAATATAGTATTACATTTATGTTAATTGACCCCAGTTTTAGCTGAATATAATGTTTAATATTTGAACTTATTAATAATAAACATAAGTCTTAGACAAAAGGAGAAATGCGTAAATGATTACGAATATTAGAAAACGGCAACTCGAATTGAATAAGATACGTAAGACTTCGGATGATTATGCCGGTCTATATAGTATCGTATCAGAGAATCATAATATGACTCAAGCAGATACTGTATTTAAACACATATTGGAGTTAGATTCTAATATTGATACTGCGATCATGAAATCTGTAGACTTATTATTGGAATTATATAAAGATAATGATCCAGTAGTAGTCAACAAGCATCGTCAAAAAGTATTAGAGTCCATCACTAAAGTACGTGATGCAAATCAATTCAAGAATTATCTTCAACGTAAGATGGCTCTCCATAAAGGAAGAGTTAAAAACAAAGTAGCTAATGCAGTTGATAAAATCCATAGTGATGTTAAAGATCAACTTAAGAAAGCTGCTGGTAATATTGCTTCTTTAGTTCCATCAGCTGGTGGTTCTGAAGGTGGAGAAGGACAAACTGCTCAACAAGAAACTTTAAATATGATGTATAAGGTTGCATGTGAGAATGTAACTTATGATCGTATTCTTAAAAACTATGATAAGATTAGTAGACGTTTTGATTTCGATAAGATTGTAATCGAAAATGTATTAACTAAAAAAGATGCAGTAAAAGAAACTACAACAATCTGTAAGCTAATTGATACTTACGATATGCCAGCCATTAGTAAGTTCAAAGTAGCTACAGAAAACTATCTTTTTGTCTTAAGTAAGAATGCTTGTCCATATGATACTATTGGTATTATGGAAGCAGCAGCTGATTACTTCTTGGTTAATGCTGAAGACAAATTTAAATATGCTGAAGCATTAGAGTCTACTCTAACTGATATGGCTAACTATAATCCATTTGGTTCTAGCGATATCGCTAAGATTGTAGATAAAGTTAATAAACCTAAAGATATTGATCCTGATGAAGTTATTGATTTTAGAGATGGTAAGATGGATACATATATCTCTAAATTTAAATTTGATCCAACTTATGATAACTTTGTTAAACTTATTGATATGCTTCCAAATAATGTTGGTATTGAAACTTATATCAATAATATGGATATGATTTTCGATACTTTAAGCATGCTAAATTTTGATACCACTCAATATTATATCACATTAGTTAAAATCAATGAAGCATTGCTTTCTTGCTGTACTCTAAAGATAAAACCTTTATTGATTAAGTCTTTACTTACTACATATGAAAAATATGCTAATAAAGTTGATAAAGATGTTATAGCTAGAATGAGACTCTTAATAGATAATATTGATGAATCTATTGAAGAAAGTAATCTATATACTTTACCAGTTAAACTTGATATGCTATTAGAGTCCATGGAATCTTTATCTAATAAAGATATTTCAGCTCTTATTAATGAAGCATTTGATAGATACTCTTTAGATGATATTGATGGTATTACTAAATTAGCTACTATGGAAGCATCTATAATTCCACACAGTAAGTTTGATCATATTCTAAAAGAGAAACTTAAGACTGCTAGACGTAAACGTCATAAGGATCTTAAAGATTATCAAAAGATTGATTGTATTAAAGATAATATTGAAAAGCTTAATGAGTCTGAACCTGAAGAATATAGTGATGGTTCTTTAGATGAAGCTGTTATTCAAACTAAAGTACAAGAAGCTTGTGCTAATCTACTTTATGATTTCACTTATTATCCTACAACTTTGAAAGAAATGAATATCGTTAATACTATAGCGATGGCATCTGAAAAAGTTAAAGCTAAGATCAATGATGTGTCTGCTGATGTATCTAATATAAGTAGACAGTTTGATGCTCAAATGGATCAACTTAAAGGTGTAATTGATACTAAAGATCTAGAATCTGAAAATAGAGAAGCAGTTATTGCTGGTAAGATTTTACCTAAAGCTAGTCGTATTGTTAAATTGGCTATTATGGCTGGTGTAGGCTATTTTATTAACCCAGCAATTTCTGTAATTGTAGTTCTAGGATATCTTGGTTTATCTATGGATACTCAATCTAAAGAACGTCGTAAAGTTTTAGAAGAAATTGAATTAGAATTAGAAATGACTAATCGTTATCTAAAGAAAGCTGAAGATGATGGTAGCCTAGAAAAACAAAGAGAACTTCTTAAGATTAAGAAGAAACTTGAAAGTCAAAAAGCTAGACTCATGTATAATATGGCATTTAAACATGGTGAAGCCCTACCTTCTAAAGGTAGAGATGATGATTAATAAGGAGATATATTATGAGTCTTAACGATTTCCTATCAGAGCTTAAAGAGCAAGTCGTCTATATGGAAGCAGATGACGATAAAAAGAAAAAAGAAGATAAAAAGGACGATAAGAAGTCTGATGATAAAAAAGAAGAAACTCCACCTCCACCTCCAGCTCCTGCTGGTGATGGAGGAGATCCTCTTCAATCTAATGATGATAATGCAGATGATGCTCCTGAAGATTTAGGTGCTGGTGACCCTGATGCAGATGGTGATGGTACTGATGAAGAACCTGATGATCTAAGTGGTGGAGACGATCCAGCAGATGATGAACCTGAAGATGATGATGAAGATGATCATCCTGAAGAACCAGATATGGATGCACCTGATGATGAAGGAGATGATGCTCCAGATGCAGGTGGAGACGATCCATTAGCTGGTGGTGATGATAATCCTGACGATGCTCCTGAAGATTTAGAAGATGGAGCTCCAGATGATGGTGATGATGGGCAACCTGAAGAACCAGATATGGATACTGACGATGGAGGAGATGATGCTCCGGATGCAGGTGATGATGATGGTGGAGACATGGAACCTGATGACTTAAGTGGAGGAGACGATGGTGGCTCTGACGCTGGTGGAGATGATGGTGATATGGAACCAGATGATCTAGGTGATGGAGGAGACGGTGGAGATGGTGATGATACACCTGATGCTGGAGACTCCGGAGATGGATCTGATGGCGGTGATAGTGGAGATTCTAGTGATGGTGGTTCTGAGGGAGAAATCAAAGGTATTGAAAATGAAATCTTTGAAGATCTTTCTGATGAACAAAAAGCTATCCGTACTAAAGAATTGAAAGATAGATTCATTGAGCTTTATAATGTAACCTTAGCTTTCAAAGAGAAAGTAGATTATGTTAAGAAGAACTCTGATAATATGAAAGTTATCACTAAGGTTTCTAAGTCTCTAGATAAGTTATCTGATATGATCTCTTACTATATTACAAAGACATTTAATACTAAGTCTTATATTGAAAACAAATCTGACTTCTATTATTGTCTTTGGGTATTAGATCGATTGAATGAATTAATGAGTACTTTAGTGCCTAAAGAACCTATGAAAAAGTAAACTGTATACTCTTGCGTAGTATAACAATATAGTAAATATTTTGGTGTCCCTATAGATGCCTAATATAATCAAAATACAAAAAATAAATTTATAATCTCGAAAGGAGAAAGATTATGCCAGTTGTAGGTGAATCTAAACAAGACAACGTGGTATTTGGTCGTGGTTATAACACTTCCAGTACTCGTCAATATGCTTCTGCTATTCGTGAAATGGCAGAAAATATCCGTCAAGAGACAGGTGCTGAATTCTATACAGAAATGAGCCGTGTAATGATGTCTCCTGAATCCAATGAAACTATGCGTGATTTCTTCGTATCTGAATCCGCTGATATGGAAGAATACCAAGCTCTAGGTAACCCAGGTGGTTATCAAGACCATATGGCTATGATGGAAGCTCAATACGACAATGACCGCTCCAAATTATTGGAAAGTGCTACTCTTGGTGCATACAACCCAGTTATGGGCTTAGTATTCCCATTGCACAAAAACCTTTTGATGAACAACGTATTCGATAAAGGTGCTATCAACAAAGCTGTTGCTAAAACTCCTAAATTCACATTGACTATGAAGATCCGCAAAATGGTTACTCCAGATGGTCGTGAAATCGATATGTTCACTGAACAAAATAAAATGTTTGGTGCTATTCTTTCTACAGCTCCAACTCATCAATTGTTGGTAGATCTTCCTTTGGATCCAAATAATACAATTGCTCAAGACAAAATCCGTAAAGCAGTATTTGGTCCTCAAGGTTTGATCCAAAATATCGATAACTTCTCTATCGAATCTGCAGTAACTCATATCGTAGTTAATGCTATTCCAAAAGCTGGTTATATGAAACCTAATGCTACTGGTGATGCTGTTGAACCTGTAACAGATGCTGAAATTACTGCTGCTGCGCCTATCGACGTTGCAGTACCTATTCAAGAATGCCGCTTCGAACCAGGTTATGGTGAAATCGATCGTCAAATGATGACTGCTTTCTCCGTAACTTTCGAACAAACTGCAGGTACTCCTAAAACTGTTTCTGCTCACTTGTCTGGTTTCTTCAAAAATAACCAATTCATGTTGTATTGTACTGATGCTACAGTTAAAAAAGTAGTATTGTCTGTACGTCGTGAAACAACTTCCGCTATGCACAATACTGTAAGCGTTAAATGGGATTCCCAAACTAACATTGTTGAAATTCCTGATGCTTACCCAATCAATACTACAATCAGCCCTGAAGAAGTAAAAGATATTCAAGCTCTTTATAACGAAGATCAATTGACTAATATCCTTTCCTTGTTCAAAACAGCTCTTGGTAACTTCAAAGATGACAAAATCCATGCTGAATTGGATGAATCCTTCTTACGTATGCCAGAAGCTAACCGTTTAGCTGAAGTATTTGACTTCGCTCCACCAGAAGGTTATGCATTGGATCAAGTAGAATACCGTCACAAAACATTCATGGATGCTTTGGACAACTACGCTCAATATATGATCCAAGTATTGAATGACCCTAACATCACAATTTCTGTAATTGGTAACCCTGCAATCATTCGCAAAATCACACCAACTACTTACACTTACCAAGCTCCAAGTTCCATTGGTCCTGTAGAATTGGACTTCACTCGTACAGTTGTAACTTCCGACAAACGTGTTTACAACTTCGTAAGCTCCGATAAACTACGTAACAACCAAAACTTGATCATCTTGTTAAACCCTCGTAACTCTGATCGTATTATCTATTGCATTTACGATTATCAATTGTACTTATCCAATGAAATCCGTAACGCACAAAACCCTAGCTTGCCAGCAGTTCATGCGTTCGAACGTTTCAAATTGGTAGGTTATCAACCAGTACAAGGTCGTGTAAAAATCATCAACCCAACAGGTCTTCGTACACGTTATGAAAACACTGATCCTATTGGACGTAACTTGATGAATGATTACACTACATTCATTCCTGATACTATGACAGCTTCTGGTACAGCTGGTGGTTACCCTAACGCTTCTGCTTACAGCAAAGTAAACGATGCTAAGAAAGACATCACTGCTCCAGAAAAAACTGAATATGTAAACCCATAATTTAACTAATTAGGATTCTAGCCTAGAGCCTTCATAGGCTCTAGGCATTTTCCTTTACTTTCAAGAAGGGAGTTCTAATATGAACAATTATGATTTCGGCGATTGCTTAGATATTATTGAGCAGCTTCGTACAAATCAAGACCCAGATCTTCTAAGACAGTTGAATCATGAGCTTAACTCTTTCTTTACTGGAAGTACTTGTAATACCGTATTGCTTTCTAAGAATACAGATACACCATTCTTTGGTGTCTGTGTTATGCCAGTGATTAAAGATAATGATATCTATGATATTCTTTTAAATGATGCATTTGAATATAATAGTGATGATTCTAAAGCTAAAGTAAATAAGTACTATGTAGAGATTGACTTCAAACTATTCAATCCTATATTAGACTTATCTAATAGAGAGATCTTAGCATTGATTCTACATGATATCGGTGCATTAGTTAATACATCTTCTCCTATCGATATTGCTAAAGCAGAAATCGATGTATACTTAGATAAAACTAATAGTGTTATCCGTAGAGCTAATACGGTAAACTATGCTGCATTATTAGCATTCGGTTTCAAAGATCTACTTTGGAAAATCACTTCAGTTATGTTTAAAGACCATGACCTATTACTAGCCGATGACTTCTTAATCGGCTGTGGCTTTGGCATGGATCTTGAAATTGCTATCAAAAAATTAAAGAACTCTGGTTATATCAATTATACTAATAGTGGTCCTAGAGATACATCTACTATTATTGCATGGTGTTTATCTGTGTATAATGATGTATTATCTAATCGTATCATTACAATCAAAGGCTTACGTAAAGCAATGTCTTACACTGCTATTCGTCTAGTTAAACGTGAGATCGAACGTGTTATTACAGCACTATCCCGAATCGATGACAATTCTCTATTAGAAGCTGGTCCAATCGATTGGGCTAGAAAACAATATAGGGACACAACGAATTCTTTCAAATATAGTGCTATCAAAGATTATGAAAATGATCTATTTGAATTCCAAATACGTTTACGTAATATTGATGAAGAGAATGACGCATTGTTATTATTACACTCCATCAATACTCGCCTGTCTATCATCGATGGTGTATTATCCGAAGATGATCTAGATGAAAAACTTAGAGCTAAATATTCTATCTTACAAGCTAAATATATTAAGCTAAGAGAAGAGTTAGCTAAACGTGAAACTTTAAGAAGAGACTATAATCGTATCTATATCAACTACCCTGATATGGAACTTAAACGTAGATAAAAACAAAAAAATAAATACCCCTAGGAGATTCAATCTCCTAGGGGATTTTCTTTTAGGATAATTCGAATAACATCGAATGACACATTTCCAACTTTTCTACTCCAGTTGGATCTACAAATCCGTCACAGAATACACGCATTAATTCTTTGGCTGGTAATTCATTTTCGATATTATCATCTACAACTACTTTAAAGTCATAGATAGTACAATCATTGCCATGAGTATCTCCTACCACATCAGCAGTAATCACTGTATAGCATCCATAATTATCTACACCATAGCATTTAACGCTATAGCAACGATAATCATTATTGGTAACCTTCATGTTACCTTCTAACTTTGGTGCTAAGAATTTTAATGTTTCTACTAAATTCATGATATGACTCCTTTCTTTTATTAATAAACTAATATCATCATATCACACTAATAATATATAACTATATATATATCGTATTACAAGTAACATAGAAAAAAATAAATATCCTCTAGGAGAATCAATCTCCTAGAGGATTTTTCTTTATACTGCTTCTTTCTTGACGAATGGAATGTATTCAAATTCTGAAACTTCATCTGTGAAGTATTTATATTTGAATTTGACTACATCATGAACTTTCATCATTTCTAATACTGATAAAAGCCCATTTACTACTTTTACTAATTCCGGTTTTTCTTTAGCATCTTTAAGATTTCGATCTAAACGACCATTAAATACATCAGTACCAAAATCAACAATATTTACAGATTCTATTTCTTCACAACTCGGTTGAGAAATAAATTCTATACCATATTCACCATCTTCGATATTACCATCTTTATCTACATAGAGATTAAGATTAGTAACTTCCCATGTTTGATACTGATAGAAACTTGATTCTACAGTATCAGCAGATTGAATTGCAAATCCTCCATTAGATGCTTTTTCAATCTTGATTTCATTGCGACTTGTGCCTAGAACTGCTTTTAAAATACTTTCTTTTAACATGATATGACTCCTTTCTGCTTTCGCTTAATAAACTAATCATCATATCACACTAATAATATATGATTCTAGATATATCCTATTACAAAGATATATTATAATCTTGATTGTAGGATATTACAGTGTAGCCTACAATAGATTAATTATTATCTTATTTCATAGGAGGTAACAAAAATGGCTCTTGGACAAGGCTTATTTAACCGTACTGGTAATTCCAGTCAAAAGAAATCTATCAATGTTTATTCTAATTATCGAATGACAAACTCTAAGGACATCAAAACATATGGTGGTTCTTCTATTGGATTTACATTCTGGCAAGGTACTTTGAAAATTGGTATTGCTCCATTGAAAATGGTATCTGGTCAAGACTATCCAATGCCTGATCGTGATCGTGAAGTTAGTGCATATTTGAAACATACTAAAGCTCGTATCTTAGCTCGTGAAATTCGTCGTTTCTTAACTGGTGAATTAACTTCCGTTGGTATCACTACAGGTGCTAATACATTCCTTACAGTTACAGATGGTTCTGACTTTGGTTTAGAACAACCTGTAATTTGTATTCGTAAATTGAATAAAGATCTTTCTGCTTTAGAAGAAGAAATCATCTTTATTTGTCGTACAGACTTACACTTCTCTGTTCATAACTTTGATAAAGAAGCTTTTGATGGTGAAAAAGACTTCGATAGCTATAAGAATATGGACTTAGAAGACTTCGTTCTTGTATTGGAAGAATATGCTAAATCTATGACTAATGCATATGCTTACTCTGTACATGAAACTGCACAATATGCTGGTAGCAATACTAATGCAACTATTGAAGCAATTGCTGAAAAACTAGGTGTTAACTCTAACTCTGGTAGCAGCTTCAATAGCACTAGTAGTTCCAGTGGTACTGAATTTAAACGTGCATCTTTAGATGACATGTAATATATTACAGGAGATAGAGAATCTCTCTATCTCCTAATTTTTTTTGTAAGGATACTCATATGGAAGGTAAAACAGTCGCTCCTATATTTGAATATACCAGCTTATTCAATACAGACTTATCTATATATGATGTAATAAAATATGGGTTTAGAAAGTCTAAATACTTCATTGATGGTATCTTAGATCTATCTCAACTAGATATGATCTATATCTTTCAGGAACGTACAAATCCTAACCCTTTAACTGCATTATTAAAAGAAGAATACCTAGATTCTGCTGATGCTCTATTAGAAGAGATTCTTGATAAGTATGGTGATCTACTTTACTTTAATACTTATGAGACCGATCTATATAGACTATTCTATAATATCCTTGGTATCGAAGGTAAAAGTTTTAATATAGCAGTAGCTGTAGATAATGAAAATCAAGAAGTTAATCTACGGTCTATGAATCTAGATATAGTTAATAAGTTACGTATATATAAGAAGAGAGAAATTCCATTAGCAGATTATGATGCTATATATACTGATAACTTATTTAAGTTAGAACAATACTCTCCTAAAGTAGAAGGTAAACATATCTTCACTTTACGGAATGGTATTAATACTGACTATGATTATACTCTAAGTAAATATATAGTTCAAGCAAAGTTCTACGATATGTTTCCTAAGAACCTATTCTACGTTGTTGAACCATATGATAAATTAGTTAAAATTGCGAGGTAGTTATGCAAATCTATTCTAATATTGTAGATCAAAAGACTCTACATGAGCAAACTATGGCAGTGTTACAAATCATTGCTGATTCCCTAGTTACATCCTTTGGACCTTATGGTTCCGCTACACAAATTAAGAAAGATGACATTCTTCCTAAATTTACTAAAGATGGTCATACTATCTTGAAAAATATCTACTTCAATGGTACTTTAGAAATGAGTATTCGTGAAGTATTAGAAGACTTAACTTCTCATGTAGTTAAGAATGTTGGTGATGGTACTACATCTGCTATCTTATTATCCCAACTTATATATAAACGTTTGGCTTCTAAATGTGAACCTAACTTAGATAATGCTAAAATCTATGATTGGCATTTACCACCAGCAGAATTAGAACGCCAATTAAATGACTTAGTTAAACAAGCTTCTGATACAATTATGTCTCAGACTCGTGAAATCAAAACATATGAAGATATTCATAAGATTGCTCTAATCTCTACTAATAACAATGAAGAGATGGCTGAGTTAATCTCTGGTATCTATATGGAAAATGGTACTGATGTATACATTGACGTTAAACGTTCTATGGATAATCAAGACTATATTAAAATCTTTGATGGTATGACATTAGATGCAGGATATGCTGATAAAGTATTTGTTACTAATGAAGCTGAATCTACTGCTGAAATCAATGCTCCTAAGATTTACTTCTTTGAGTCTCCTATTGATACTCCAGAAATGATTAACTTCTTCTCCTCTATTATTTACCATAATATCATGGAACCTTTAAAAGATCGTCGTGAATTAACTCCTACAGTTATCATGTGTCCTAAAGTATCCAGTGATATTGCAGCCGTAATGGATCCATTGGTTAAGACAATGATGAATGCTAAAGCTAATAACTTTAATATTCCTTTCTGTCTTGTAACTGATATCTATAAACCTGAAATTCTTATGGACTTAGCTAACTTATGTGAAGCTCGTACTATCCGTAAGTATATTAATCTTGAACAACAAGAAAAAGACCAAGCTAATGGTGATGCTCCTACAGTAGATACAGTTGTAGATTGGTGTGGTACTGCAGATGCAGTCGTTGCAGGTTATAATAAGACTAAGATCATTAACCCTAAACTCATGTATGAAGAAGGCACTACCGAATTCTCTGCATTCTATAAAGCTATCATTAATAACTTGGAAATGCAATTAGATCAAGCTAAACAAGATGGTAAGAATCTAAATGATATTGGTAACTTACGTCGTCGTATCCATAGTATGAAAGCTAATATGGTTGACTTATATATTGGTGGTTCTACTCCAGAAGAACGTGATAATCGTTTTGATGCTGCAGAAGATGCTGTATTGAACTGTATGTCTGCCGCCGAACACGGTTATGGCTGGGGTGCTAACGTACAAGCATTCAATGTATTCAATGCTTTATATAAAAATCCTAATAGTGGTATCATTAGCGTGGTATACAACTCCTATTTAGATTTACTTGCAAAACTTTATGGTTCTTCCCTAGGCGAAGTACCTTCCTCATATTCCGAAGCATCTGATGAAGTTAAGAAGATGATTCAAACAACTATTGATACTAAAACACCTATTAACTTACGTACTGGTGAAGCTGATGGTTTAGTATTATCTTCTATCAAATCAGATATAACTGTGTTAGATATTGTTGCTAATGTGGTTGGTATGCTAGTCACAACCAAGCAATTCCTTTGCCAATCACCAGCACACAATATTTATAAAGATTAATTGTCCAGAGCAAGCTTACTGGGGTAGGAATTAAATTCCTATCCTGGTAAGAACCTCATTAAGGAGAAGTTTGGATGGCTAAGTTAGAAATGACTTTAGATGAATATGGTAAATCTCCTGCGGGTAAAGGTAATGTAACTGGCTCGCAATATTTAGCTGAAGCATATAAGACTAAGTTTGAAAAAGTTATGTTAAGATACAATGGTAAGATCGATCATAACTTTTACACTGATGGTAAATCATATTTTATTCTTCTTAGAGTTCCATCTGAAGTGGTACCTAAGTTTACATATGAAGTTGTATTTAAATTCTCTCCTACTAAGATGACTGATACCCATTCTAGTACTCTAAAGAATTATAAAGTACAATTCTTTTCCAATGACCCAGCTTTCACTTTTACATATGCTTATGTATATAATGCACATGGTATATTAGTTGATGAGCTTTTAAATAAAGTGCCCGATGAAGTGCTTAAAACTAAGCCTAAAGAACGTAACCCCTATGGGGTCATTAATTTCGCTAAAATTCTATATTTTGGGTTCCTATACATACGTCAACATGGCTTCTTAGAAAAGCATTATTACTCAGAATCCAATTTAGCAATTAGAAATTCTAATGATTTCTTTAAACTAATAATGGATTGTAGCACTAAAGCACAACTTCGTCAAGAAGGAGAAAAGCAAGCTCAAGCTATAGATCCATTATTTAAACATAGATTACTTAAAAGGGGAGTTAAATCTGGTGGTAATGCTAATAAGGTAGTTAAGCATATTGGTAAGATTAAAACTGTTAATACAACAGCCGCATCAATGCAAAGCAAGGAATTAGCTAAAAAACTTAAATCTAACATCAGAAAGACCAAGACTACGAAACGAATATAAAATCATATATTATAAAGGTGAAGTATTATGATATTCGTTAGTATGAGGAGGATATAATGCAGTTAACTGAAGCATTAACTAGTAAGACTGTTCGGCGTAATATCGAAGAGTCAGGGGAAATATATGATAGAGAGTACTCAATACGTACTCCAGAGGTTAAAACATTCTCAACTTCAATAAAACCAGAGAATGTCATCCCACCTATTGATGATTGGCAACCATCAGAGGAAGATAAAATATTGAAGACAATTAGAGGTAAACAGATTATTGCTCCATTGTCTCAAATGCTAACTAATAATCAAGAAGAAAGTCTTATCTTTAACTCATTTGTATTGAGTATTAAGAAATGCTATTCTTCTGAAGAACGTGTAGATCACTTTACACATTATCTCAATTACTTTGAGAAGTTCTATGATACAGATCATGAGATGATTGCCATCTATGCAAGAATTAAGTTCTTGATTGATACTGATGAATCTGATGTATATGATCTAGATGCTTTCATGGCAGATATTAAACGAGATATCTTGTTTAGTACATTTGCTAGAAAAGTAAAAGCATTGAATGAAGATAATTTTATCATTCATATTAAACGTAATAAGAAGAATGGTAATGTACTTCAATATGCTAATAAACATCTTCAAGCATTAATGGAAGTAAGTATGTTTCAATTGATATTGATTCCATTACTAATCCATTATGCTTATATTAAGAAGATTCAAAATATAGACGAATATCTAATGAAGTTCTATGATATTCTTATTGTAGATATGCATCCAGATATTGATCTATATACAAAGTTGTCTGAAACAACTAATAGTCGTATTGTACAAGATATGAATAAGAATATTGGTGCATGGGATAGACAGTTCATTCGTTCCCGTAACAAATTCTCTCATAGCTTTGATACAATCATTAGTATTATCATTCAAGTTATTCCGAAAGCTGTTTATAATGGTACACTATTGAATCTAATCTATGTATCCATTAAAAACAATATTAAGAATAAGGTTGTTAATGCTAAATACGAATTCGCATTCAATCAATTATCATCTGATCGTAATGAAGGTGATGATGATGACAATTCAGAATTCGATAAATTTGAAAGTCATCTCTCTAAGAAGAATGAAGCCTTATTGATTCATAACCAAGTAAACTTCAAGAATACTATGAAGCAAATTGAAGAACGATTTGGTCCATTCTCTAAAGAAGAGATTGATTATTATAAAATAGAATTATCTAAAGGACGTAAGTCTCCAATTGTACCACATCAAAAGATGTTAGTATGCTATCTATTCTATAAGTGGTTTGGCGATCCATCTTCTTTAGGGTCTATTGATTTAACTAACTATATCAAACTTATCATAGCTGCTAAACGTATATTAGCATCTAATGGCTTATATACTATGGAAGCAATCTTATCTGGTAAGTTTGTTAAAGTAATTAAACGGGTTAATATGAATAAGAAAGAGTTAATGAAGATTACCTCTTCTAATACATATGAATCTGTTGCATCCATTTATCGAAATGAGAAGATTACTAATCTACTCGTTTCTATGCTTGCTACTATAGTATCATCTAAGTTCCAAATTATTGATTTCGATAATAAGGAGAATACTGGTAAAGCATTCATCCCACAACAGGAATTACTTAATGAGGAATTCTTGATCTATGCCAGCTTGATTAATAATGGTTAATCTTTTTAGGGTAAGGAAGCTTAGACTTCCTTACCCATTTTATTTATTTCAGGAGGATTGAATATGATTAAATTTACAATGAAAACTAATTTACCAAAGGAGTATTATGAATCTGTACTGCTTAGATATTCTGACTTTTTGTTCGGTGATATATCTATAAGTGGTAATATGAATAATAACTCTTTATGTATTATTTGTGCTATATTTAAAGATGGGCATAGATATACTATAAACTTATTCTTCCATAATGATAAGCTTAGCAAAGTATATTTTAACGTAACTAGATTAGCCTCTGGATACATATTGAATCTTTTTGCTATAGAAGAAGATTTAGATGATCTATTAGATTATATCTATAATACATATATCTTAGCTAAAGATTTAGATATAAACAAGGAGGAATCTGATAATGATTAACTTAAATGATATGCCAGAAGAATTTTATGATATTATATTTGGTGATGTAACTATAGAGGAGTTCGCACCTAATATAGTTGTAGAATGTAACTATAAAGATAGTACTACAAGTGTGTATGGAAGAATAATAGTTCATAAAGAATTAGCTAAGATTACTTTAATTAATTTAGAAATTAAAGAATATGAAGAGTCTGATCCAAGTTATCCTATTGTGAGTGTACATAGATTAGCCAGAAAAAAATATTATGGTATAAGTGAAATACTAAAAGAATTTAAATGTGCTAATGATGCATATGGTTATAATAAGGATATTAAAATAATAAATATAGAAGATAAATAGAATGATATATCTACAAACAAAAGAGTAAATAAGTTTTAAGTAAAAAGGAGATTTACTATGATACTAAGGGGATACTATACTCTTATTAGTACCAAGCTAAGAAAAGAGAAAACTGTATTTACTTCTGACTATAGTGGAAATAAATTCTACATCAATAGAGATAACTTCTATGTAGTTGATACAGGTAAAGATAAATATGCATTAGATGAAACTGATAATATAATGCGTATTATGCCTGAAGGATATGTTAATGTAGATATCTTTGATGCTAATATTAAGGAAGCATATAATGATATCATTAATCATATGGATACAAGAGAATATACAGAAAAACCACTAGGAGTTTAGCTCCTAGTGGTATTATTTTATTTGGAGGAAACTAAAATGGAATCAAAAGTTATACAAGAATTTAAAGCTGAAATCAATGGCGTTGAAATTACTAATCAAGACATCTATTGGGAAGTAGATTATATCCTAGGTGATATTGAATGCGTTCTAGATATGGAGCTTCCTACAAGATTTATTAAAGATTTTATAGAAGCATATACTGAAATATACAATAGTTTAGATTCAGAATATCTTTATGAATTCAAATCTGATATGGTTTTCTCTTGGGATAGAGAAATTAAAGATATTAAAGAGTTGAATTTTAATCTTCCATATGGATATAGAAGTGATAAACTTAATAAAATTAATGAAAGAATTCCTAAATGGAATAGAACTTATGGTAGAAAGACTAAGAAATAAGATGTAATAATTACCCCATAGGAGTTGAGCTCCTATGGGGATATTTTTTGATACCTATTTTTTTTATGAGTATATATTATAGAGGTGAAATGATATATTGTTTAAAGTGATTAAAGATAAGGAGGACAAATATCATGGAAAAACTTAATCTTATTAAAACTTTAGCAGGTCTTTGTATTAATTTAGCAGAAACTACAATTAAACGATCTGATGATCGTTATGTGGTAGATTCAAATTACAATCACGGCGACAGCTATTTCCAATATGACGTCTGTTATTACAACTTCATTGATGCAGAGGTAGACTTAGATGGAAACATCATATCGGCAGTCAATAAGTATGGGCAAGAATTTTGGAATGGTGGAGGTGAAATGTCTGAAGAGACCGTTATTCAATTAGGTGATCCAGATTGGAAGCTAATTAATAATAAGAATGTTATGGAGATCGTATTCGATCGATCAGCCGAAATATTGGCATTAAAACCTGGCGAGGAAATCAAAATCACTTACGAAGACTGTGTTGAGAATCGTCGTCGTAATGCAGCTAAGGAGGAGGTATAATTATTATGGAATTAACTCAATATATCGAAGGATACAATCCAGTGTTGTTAAAGAATGCATTATTTTGTTATAGAAATAAGGTTGAAATGATTAATTTTCCAATACCTGATGATATACGGATAATTGATATAAAAACGGACATTAGATCTCTTTTTAAATTGGAGAAGATGTTAAATAAACCTTTTGACAAAATCACTCTAAAAGATATTCTATTATGTCCATGTATAGTAAAAACTACAATGGTCATAAAGAATATTTATTTTAGATACTTCAATATGGATCTAGTTAATGAAATCTATTACTGGTCTAATAGAAGTGCATTAGAAATAATGAATAAATTCAAATGCACGGAAGTTAAGGCTAATAGTCTAGCAAAGTTTAATTTTGATAACTCAAAGTATCTTAATAGATATGACCCTGAAAAACCTACAATATATGTATCTAAAAATAATGTAGATACACGTCCACATTTATCTTTAGATTTTAGCATAGGGTGTATAAAGATACTTGGTGCATCGGATGATCCAATTAAAGATCTTGAATTATTCTATGCTAAAAATAAAGTTAGGTTTACCGCACCTACTATTAAGAAAATTAAGAAAGCTATTAAGCGGAAAAGATTTTATAAAGATTATATAGATAAGATCAATTCATTTATACGTACACGTAAAATTACTTATGGAAAAAATAAGTATAGTTTTACTTCGGCGGGTGATGATTTCATATATATGTATTATCCACTAAGATTGGCTTATAGAAATGATATCTCTGGAAGAAAATGGGATAAAGAGTTAGGAGTAGTGAAAACTGATGAGTGAATATAAATTTAGACATATACCAGAAGTGGTATTAAAGAATATTAGATTTATTCGTGAGAATAATATCGATATCGACACAGGTGATGATGTGTTGGAGTGTATGATGAATATAAATCCAGTCGTGCGTACTAAAATCTATGATGATTACGATTATGCTAAAGACGTAGCAGAACGTAGATTTGGTAGCACTATAGAGGATTTAGATTTGACTACACTTCTTCAGAAGTGTACAACTCGTCCATATAATGCTATATTAAACAATATCTATTTCAGATACTTTAATAGTAAGCTAATAGATGATTTGTTTAAGTTAGGTGAGTCAAGTAAAGTATTAGATCTAGCTATAGAATACGGGTGTGAATATTATACCGTAAACTCTGCTAAGACTAATATTAGAAGATATGATAACGATGTCTACTACAATAAATTTGCAGCAGATTCTAATATTGTCTCTTCTCATAGAAGCCTAAGAGATCCACAGGTGAATGCAGAAGATTCTGCAAAGTTCACTTATGATCTTCTAATGGCAGCAAGAAGCGAAAACTTTAATCCAGAAATGGTAAGAGATATCTTCATCAAATACGGATTAAAACCAAATTCTTCTCGCAATCTATTTAAAAGAATGAACGATAATTTAAATCTTCTCTATTATGTCGAAGAGTACTTAGATGAATACCGTGAAGAAGGTAAATTTATCTATGGTACTAAAGAGTATAAAATACTCAAAGACTTTAGAAGTTTACCACTTATGGTTGTTTTAACACAATTAACCAGAAAGAATGATTCTGGTTATATTTTGAACTCCAATCTTGAATTGGTGAAAGGATAAATAAAATGATTACAACTAAATTGATGAACGATGTTAAAGCAGTATTTATGAGTACAGGAGAAGATCTTGAATTGACATATGATCAATTCAAAGATCAATTAACCCCTAAGGAAGTATATGACATCTGTATAAATAAAGCAGAAGTCAAAGATGAACTTCCTAAGGAAGACTTAAGAGGTAATCGCTTAAATCCATTCTTATATAGTAAAGATGAAGAAACTGATGAAAAGAATATAGTTGCTTCAAATCCAGACTTCAAAGTTATTAAAGGTAGTGATATTACTATTAATACTAATAATGACGATGAAGTAGAAGATGATAAAAAATATGATATTGTCGATGGTACTCTTGAAGAAAATGCTAAGGATAATATAGTAGGACTAAAAACTAAATATTTGAGACAGCCAATGATTTATACTGTAAAGAATGATACTTTAAATTATGAATCAGTTGGTTTCGCTATCGGATTTAAGAATGCCAATGCAGATGATTTACTAGCGATGGCTAATGGTAATTCTTTACGGTTAATTCCTGCATTGCAATGGCTATATAGTCAAACTAATGAAGAAGGATTACGTAATCGTATAAAAGAGCTTACATTGGGAATTCTTTTCAACTAGTATTTTAACAACGTATTAAATGGAGGTATATAATATGAACGACTTTTTAGATGTATTTGAGGGTAATGAAATTATTAAAACAATATTAACCGAAACGGATGCAGATTTTCTTAAAGTACTAGTAGGCGCTATAACTATAGGCGGTGGAATTTATACTGCATATCGTACAATTAAATATGCCATTGAAAAAGATAAAGTTAGAGATTTAACTGAACTTGTATCCGCATCTACTGGTATGGTAGAAGCGGTATCTCCTAGTAAAGAAATCAAAGGTGTAATCGGTAGTATCTTTGGTTCAAAGGATAAATAATATGGATATCGGCAGCAAATTGAAATCGCTAATTCCTAATAGCCAGTTTGCTGCTGGTAAAAAGGAATTAGTGCTAAGATGTCCGTATTGTGGACATACATCTTCCGCTGGGAAGAAACACATGTATATAGGCTTATCTCCGGATAAGCCTTACATGTTTAATTGCTTTAAATGTGAAGCAGGTGGATTAGTCAATAGAACTTTTTTAGATCTCTTAAATATACGAGATGAGGAATTAATACAAGCTATTGAAATCCATAATAAAGAGATGAGACAGAGTAGGAGCAATTCCTACTCTGCTAATCATATAAGACAACCTCAAGTAGCATATGATGCATTTGAGGTAAACTATGATTTATTTCATGATAAAGTAAATTATATCAATGGTCGTCTTGGTACTAACTTGTCAGTATCTGAGATGATGAATATGAAGATTATCTTCGATTTTTCTTTTTTTAAACGGCAGATTATGAGGTATCTGGGAGCTACAGAATCTGATTTTGAAAGAATTCAAAGAGACTATGTAGGATTCCTCTCAGTTAATAATACATCACTCTCTATGCGTTGTATTAGAGAAGTCGATAGTAAATATAGATATCTTATCTGTAAACTAGATGATAGAGATATTTATAATAAAGCTTTCTGTATACCATCTTGTATTCCGTATACATCAGATAGAATACAAGTACATATTACAGAAGGACAATTTGATATCTTATCTGTATATAATAATATCACCAATAGAGCTACAGGAATATACTTTGCAGCAGCTGGTAATAAATACTCAGCAGCAATACAATATATCCTATCCAAAGGTATAATGTATATGGATATTCATCTATACTTCGATAATGATTCAGCTGGTGAGATAGCTAGAAGACAAATAGAATACTTCATAAAGAATAATATAGCATTCTTTAGAGGGTCTAGAGTCTTCTCTCATGTGAACCAAATGAAGAAAGATTTCGGAGTACCTTTAAATGAAATAAAAGATTTCTGTACACAAATACTATAGCGGTATGGGCTTAAAGTCCATATCGCTTTATTTTTTTGTCTTAAACATCACATTAATAAAGGAGGTCAGCTATGGGTAAATTCCTTGATACTACATATACAGCCACTATAAACTCTATATTAGAGTCTAAAGCTAAACGGCTTGATAATACATTCTATACATTTACGGATAAAGCTCCTACAACGTGTACGTATTATAATATTAACACTAGTAAGAGTACATTAGATGAATCTACAAATATAGCATATAGCTATACTGATGGAGATTCACCTTTAAGATATAATAAAATTAAAGACACAGTACTATTTGGTCTTGATAGAATTCAAGTACAAATGGATGCTGGTGATTTTGGTCTTGAATCAGATACTATTGAAGGCGATGCCTATATTATTCCAAATTCATTTAAACCGTATCCTCAAGACTATTTTATCATTAATCATACTAATGAAGAGTATCTCTTCAAAGTTACAAATGTATCACTAGATACATTGCCTACTGGGGCTAATATGTATAAGATCTCTTATCGTCTAAGTTCCCATGATGGTGATAATACAGATATTGAATCTTTAGTTGTAGAATCCTATACAATGGATACATCTAATATCGGTACTAACTTATCTTTAGTAATCAAAGATGATGATTACGCTTATATCAATAGAATTGAAAATATCTGTCAAGATATGATATCTTACTATAGAAGTCTCTTCTATAGTAATAAAACTCAGACTTTTATTTTTTCTTATGATGATCATAACTTCTATGATAGCTACATGATTGAATTCATTAAACGTAATGATATAATGAATAATTCAGAATTAGACTATCTACATGTCGCTCATCAAATGGCTCCTAGAGCTACATTCCCTCTAGACTATGCTAATACATTCTTTCACTCATTAGAAAAGAAAGATATTGGTACTATATGTAATCCATCATGTTATGGTATGTTAGTAGAGGATAAGACTTCTCTATTATACTATAGCTTAGAGAAATACTATTATATCTTCCATGACTATAAGATGGGTGATTATTGGCAAGTACCATCATTTGATGATGATACCGTAATGCGTATTAGAGATAATCAACGATATGAGACAGATGATCTAAACTACTTTAAGAATATCGTTATTGATTATTTCAATAATAATACAGATAAGATGAATAGATTTGAAGAATTCTTACTCAAATCTCTAGAAGATTTTAACTATACTATCCCTCAACATGATATATTTTACTACGTTCCTGTGATTATTTATATCCTAGAACGTCAAGTTCAAACTATATTAAAAAATGTATCACGTTAACATATCAGTAATCTTAATGGAGGTACTGCAATGAACAGTGAACTCGATAATTTTTTTAAAGAGCAAATCGATGAGAAAGATGCATTCGATGTAATGGTCGATGAAAATGCTTTCTTAGACTCTTTAATTGCCAAAAGAGATATCATTGATGCCATCGAAGATGGTGACGATGATGATGAAATTATGGATGATGACGATGTAGCATTGTCTTCATTATCCGATGATGATTTAGATAATCTTGCTGATGATAACGATGATTACATCGGTTATGATGAAGAAGATTATTAATATTTAAAGGAGGACTTAAACATGGCTGATGATAAAACTATCCACCAAGAGCTAGATGATGCAGCTTCTACTGTAGAAGATGTTGTTGCTGACTCTACTGCTACTGACAATGACATGGATAATACTATTGATAATATCGTTGATGCTATGGACGAAATCGAATTAGATGATGACGATGACAACACTGATATCGATTCTGTAGCCGAATTAGAAGATGAAGAAATTGATATTGAAGCTGACGATGAAGATGATGCAGCTGAAATTGAATTGCTTTCTGATATCGATCGTACTCATGATAATGATAGTAAAGATCTTGCTGATGAAATCCAAGATAATGTGGAATTGAAAGAAGCTTACGATCTTATTGATGATGAATTAATCGTTTCTGTTCAGGAGGCATATGATGGAAACCTTGAAGACTAAACTAGTTAATGTAAATTGCCGTCGTCCAATTCGTTTACGTAATCGTCTTGTACGTGGTATTTATCGTGAAGTTTTGACTATAGAAGAAATTGCTGATTGCATTTCTCAACAAGCTACAGTATATGAAATCTTGCCTACTGGTGATACAGTAGTATTGGATTTCACTAACTATAACGTACCAGTTCTTCCTTCTATTTCTGAAGAAGAAGCTGCAAAAGCTCAAGCTGAGGAAGAAGCTCGTAAAGCTGCTGAAGCTCAAGCTGCAGCTGAAGAAGCTAAGAAAAAAGAAAAAGAAGCCACTGCTTCTAAAACTAAAGAAGAAAACCCTACTGTTGCTCCTGTAAAAGACGAAGAAATTGTTGAAGATGCTGAAGAAAAAGTATCTGAAGCTAAAAAAGCAGCAAAAGAAAAAAAATAAGATAATTACCTCCCATAGGATCTTAGAATCCTATGGGAGATATTAAGCCTATAATTTTTTTCTCTTACCATAGATTCTTATATGGATGAATCTATATAAGTGATGTGCATATCTTCCTAATAAGAAGATACAAATTAGTTTAATGAAGTTACCAAATAGCATTGCCATTGTTGCAGTGTTAATATTATTGGTAGTATTCATTACTAAATAGTATAGCCATCTAACCATAAAATGTGGATCTACTACAGAACCACATATGATGATCAATGTGAGTAATAATACTAGATAGTATATTACTAACGTTGGTCTAAACTCCTTGTTTAATAACTTAATTTCCTTAATTGAGAATAACATGATATAACCTCCTAACTTTAAATAACTATATCATTATATCATGCTTATAATATATTATTCTAGAGGTATTTATGAAGATCTATTATCAAATGTCTACAAGAAATACTAGCTTCATTAAGATGCATCAGTATTTGAAGGCTATTGGGGTAAAGAATAATAAATTCATGCTTGCACTTCTAGATCCAGATCTTGCTGGTATAGATCCACATGATCCAAACTTAAGTACTTATTATAAAAGTAAGGTCTTAGCCGAGTGTATGGTAAATTTCTGGTACTTTGCTCGTGAAGTAGTACGTGTACCAGACCAAGGTGGTAGTGGTAAAGGTATTCCATTAGAACTACACCGTGGTAATATGGCATTATTCTTCTGCTCCATCTACAATATGAATATATTCTTGGAGCTCCCTCGTCAGCATGGTAAAACATTATCAGCTGATGTTAGATATTTACACTTATTTAACTTTGGTACATCTAACTCTACTATTGCATTTATGCATAAAGCATTAGATGGGTCTAAAGATAACTTACAAACTCTTAAAAACTTACGTGAATGCTTACCTCCATATTTACGTATGGATCAAACATTCACTCGTGATGGTAAAAATGCTAAAGTATCAGATACAGTATTGAGACTTGAGCATGCCGTTAATAGAAATAAGATTATCACTGTAGCTTCTGCTCGTAATAAGACAGCAGCACAAAATACATTACGTGGTAAATCTATTCCTTTATTGTGGGGTGACGAATGGGGATTTGCACCATATAATGAAATCATTTATCTTAATACAGTTCCTGCATTTAAGAGAGCTGCTGATAATGCTAGAGCAAATGGTGCACCTTATGGTATATTATTTACTACAACCCCAGGATTCTTAACAACTACTGAAGGTGTCTTCGCTTATCAAATGAAAGAAGACGCTGTTCCATTTGCTGAAACTTGGTATGATAAATCATATCAACAGATAATGGATATAATGAATTCCAATACTAAATCTACTTTCGTATATATCAAGTTTAGTTATGCTCAACTTGGTAAGTCTGAAGAATGGTTTAAAGAAATCTGTAGAACTATGAATAATCGTTGGGAAGACATCCGTCGTGAAGTACTTCTTGAATGGTCTCAAGGTTCTGAAAACTGTCCATTTACTTTAGATGAATTAGAAACAGTATCTCGTTTAACTAAAGATCCTGATAATATCATTGAAGTATTAGGTGGCAAATTCCAAGTTAAACTATTTGGTAAAATTGACTATGGTAGAAATGGTAAACCTATAGATCCTCCGATAATGGGGGTTGACGTATCTGGTGGTTATAGACGGGATAGTTCTGCTATTACTATTATTGATAGTAAGACTACTAAAGTTATCGGTACGTTTAAATGTAATTATATTAGTCAAATTGAGTTGGCTAAGATTATAGTTGAATTGACACAAAAGTATATGCCTAATGTAGTTATCAATGTCGAACGAAACGGTGTAAGAACGCACTGCATAGATAGAAATGTCTATGTATCAACAGGGTTAATTGCTTTGACGTATGGGAGTAAAGTTATCTCCCACGTTTAGCAGCGAAAGCTTCTTAAAAAGAAGACACGTTCAACGATCATCTCCTGACGGGAGAGTAGAACCGCAAGCTATTGGCGGAGGAAAAATCCTGGTCTCAGCAAGTAAAGTTGGAGAACGACAAATGATCTAGTCACGTCCTGTAATGGGAGTGGATGCCAGAACGCACGGGTGTAGAGTAGCGTCTATATCTAAATGAAAACGGGTTCGGGGCGTCGGTAATTGCATTACTTAAAAAGGCAGGTATCTCTAAGAACTTATACTTCGAGCATAAAGAAAAGATACTCGAAGAACGTTTTGAAGGTCCTGGGGCAATTAAGAAGACTAAGGCTTTAGTTAAAGTATTTGGTCTTGATTCAACTAAAAATGTACGTGAACTCTTAATGGAAATCCTAAGAGAGCGTATGGACAATCATAAAGATAAGTTTGTTACAAGACAGCTTTATGATGAATTTGTTGGTTTAGAAGTTAAACGTAATGGTAAGATAGAGCATTCTACTAATACCCATGATGATTTAACTTTCTCTTATCTCATGGCATTATATGTATGGTATGAAGGTAAGAATCTTAAAGAAAACTTTGGTATTACAAAACAAGGTATCAAAACTGATAATGATATCGATGATGTAGTATTCGATGTTGGTGTAGAAACAGTTGAGATTTATGATGAAATCCACCAACTTCAACAAGATCTAAACAAAGATAATCCTGAAGAAGTCAGTCCTATGGATAAGTATAAAGCCATGGTTAAAGCTCATGGGATTACTTATCAAGAATGGGAGAAAGCTGAAAGAGAAAAAGAAGATGCTTTACTAAAAGAAGCATTTAGAGATCCTGAATTCTTGAAAGCTTATGCATATAAATATAATATGACTAAAGATGCTATAGATCAAATACGTAATGATACTGAAGGGGAATTAAATCCATCAGTATTTACATCTATCTATAGTTTAGATGATATAGATACAAAGAGTCATGTATCTGGTAATCTTGCAAAATTTTATGATAAAGTTTAAAAATTATTTATCTAGTTACAATATAGTAAATTTATACAAATTTATTTTTTGTAAGGAGGAGCTATGTTCGGATATAGTACAGCCAGTGGCTATGAGTTAGCCAATGAGCATCAGTTATCTGAAATCTTAGCAAATTTTAGTAGTGATTATATTTATGACGTGATCTCAGATCAAATCAATAAGCGTTACGAATTTGCTATTATACCAAAACCTAATATAGTAAACACATTTAAATCTAACTTTGATAATATCCGTGCAAACTTCCCAATGGATGTCGAAAATACTAATGCAGTAGAAGAAGACACTTATCGGAATATCATTGATATTATCTGTAATTCATGTAATATGTCATTCGATACTACAATGGATGATAATATTTATCTTGCTGCAGCTACATTATACGACTTCTTAGTCTGTAGCTTTAATAAACACATGGTTGATTTTGTTATTGGATTAATCATTAGAGAGCAAGACTCTATTTATTCTGCTTTAGAGTTAGAAGAATCTAAGAAGAATAAAGATAGTTCTACTATCTACAATCGTAAGACTATGGAGAATACTAAGTTAGCAGTTATTAATGCTAACTTACCACAAGTTCTTCAATATGTCGCTACATTAGATATCAATATGATGGATCTTCTCCAAGCATGCTATCAACAACCTATGGTTGATTTGATTGTAAATAATTTTGGTGAAAATATCAATATCTATAATGACTTCATGAAAGTTATTCTATCTAATGAAAATTTCTTACCTGAGTATATTACAGAAATACGTTTACGTATTCAAGGTATAGGCTAATGGAAAAGAAAGAACCTACATTAACAAGAGATTTTACTAGACCAATCTATCGTCCTAATGAGAAGATAGATGAGTCTAATATGACAGAAGCTAATGCTTTTGATCATGATATTATTTTAGAAAATGATGAGGAAGAAACTAATGGAAACGACTGCTAATCAAGACATCAAATACGTAAAGAACTTAGCTAAAGAAGCTGAGGGTTTAACTGAAACTGAAATTAAAGATTTAGAAACTGTATCTGAAGAAGATATGGCTAAATTCCCTGAAGGTGAAGTAATTAAACCTATTGAACCAGCTGTAGTTCCTACAGTGGAAGAAATCGAAAAGATGGAAAAGGTAGAAGCATTACCTGAGGAGGATAAGGCTGATGCCGATTTTCCCTCTAACGAAAGCGGAAGCTCGGAAGGAAATGATTCGACTATTATGCCAAATGAAGAATCAAATGAAAGTAATGGCTCCATTGGAGATTCCGATACTGTCGAAGATACTTTGGATACATCGGAATTGGAAGAAATTATAAATAAGTTTGATGAAATTGATATTACTGTAGAAGATGTAAAACATCAAAAAGAAGAATCTGATGATTTTAAAGATGCTGAATTCTCTGATGAAGTATATGAAGATATCATCAAAGTATATAAAGAACTTCAAGAAACACCACAAGCTGATGTATTAGATTTACTTTCTGCTCAATCTAAACAAGAATTCTTAGTTCAAGCTGGTAAGACTGGTATCAATACTAATGACAATACTATTTATAAATTCTTCGTCGAAGGTTTCATTCGTGAAGTCTGTGGTAATGCTTATATGGATAAAGGTCATGATTTAGTTAATGATGCTGTAACTAAAGTTAATAACTTAGCTGAAACTAAAGAAATGTCTAAGATGTTAGAAGACTACATCGAAGAATCTTATAATAAACGTATTACTGAAATGAATCGTATTATGGATTCCACTGAAGATCAAAATGTAATTGAATCTTGTATCAATGTATTGAATGCTAATAATGATGCTAAAGAATATGACTTCTTATATAAAGCTATGGAAGCTCGTCCATCTTACTTCAACCTTGGTAAAGCATTCAAACATCAACAACGTAACGTTGAAGCTATTCATGAAGCACTAGACCGTATCAATATTAAGAATATTAACGTTGGTGTATTCATGGATGCAATCGCTGAATTCACTGGTTATGAAGTTGAATCTATTAATATCTTCTCTATCTTAATGGAAGTTATTGTTTGTACAACTAACTTTAGTGATAAGATTCAAATGATGCGTCTATATACTATGATGCTTCTACTTGCTGGTGCTCTTCATTCTATGAAGACTAAAGAAGAAGTATCTGGTATCTTCCAAGAAGTATCATTCAATTATCAACGTCTATGTACAACAATCTCCACTGGTTTTAAAGCATATGAAAATGGTTTGAAAGCTCAAGCTGTTCAAAAATATGCTCCTAAAACTAACAAACGTAGAAAATAATTATAGACATATGAATAATGGTTTACCCCAATGGTGAAAAACCATTGGGGTCATTATTTTATATTCTATTTTTTCTAAAAGGAGAAAGTATTATGCCTGATAACGAAGTGCTTGGTAATACTGCTACTCAACCTGCAAATACTCCTGCTGCTGATACTACTACAACTGTACAACCAGCTGAATCTGCAAATAAAATTGATGGTGTATTCCGAGAAAATACTGATAAAAAGGGTACTGGTACTATCACATATACAGATGGTACTATTTTAAACTTTGTTAAAAATGCTTTTGACCATACAGATCCATCTGTTAAGAAAGTATTGAAAACTGACAAATACAAATATGTATCCCCATTCGATGTAGCTAAAGCTCAAGGTAAAACATTAGATGAACGTTGCTACGTTCCTGGTAAACTAGGTGGTTTAATGGAATCTGAAGTTCAAGAAACTGCAGTTGCTATTAAAATCACTTATGGTCCAACTGAAAACCTTACAGTAGAAGATAAACGTGCTACTGCAATTGAAGTATTAGTTGATGATGAAGGTAATCTTCATGGTGATGCTGATGACTATAATACTCTTAAAGGTTCTGGCTACTATGTAGTACAAAAACCTGAAGAATTATTAGCCGATCATCCAGAAATTATTGCTGACTACAAGAAAGCAGTTGTTCGTTTGACTCAAACTCAAATCAAGGAAGTTAAATCCGATAAAGAAGGTTTCATTGAAATCGTTTACTCTGATAATGCTGTTGTTAAATTTGATAAAGCTGGTAAAATTATTTCCGATGGTCGTTCTAAAGAACCAGAAAAACCTTATGAAGATTTCGCTGATACTTTGAAAGCTAAAATCATTGAAGCTCTTAACACTAAGACTCTTGATGAAAATGGTAAAGAAGTTAAAGATGCTAATAAAATTGCAATCACTGATTCCAATGAAGTTGGTACTCATAAATTTACCTTCAACTTTGCCGATGGTTCCAATGTAATTGCATTGAACGGTCGTATCATCTCTGATACTCGTACATTTGGTCGTAGATACCAATCTGTATATACAGAAATGATCTACAAATATACTGAACTTCTTGATGTAGCAACTGACTATTTCCATGAAGATCCAGAATTAACTGAAGCTGAACAACGTCGTGCTGCTTCTCTTAAAATCATGAACTTGCCTAAAAACTTGCTTGAAAAATACACTGCAAACCGTGCTATGAAACAAGCTCGTGTAGGTCACTCCATGAACTCTGCTAACTCCCTTGGGGTTAAAACTTCCACAGACCGTATCATTGAAGCTTTAATGGCTCAAAAATGGTCCGCTACTGATAATAAATAAGAAAATATCTAGAGGAAGGTCTAATTGACCTTCCTCAATATTTTTCAACATTATGATAATTTAATAAAAAATATTTTTACTTATGGAGGTAACTAAATGGCAATTGACAATGTAATTGATCCTACTAATTGTAACCCTTACTCCACAGCTAGTGGCGATCCTAAACGTGCTTGCCCTAAAGCTAATATGGTGGATATCAAAGCTGAAATCCGTCGCTCTTTATTAATCTCTTTTGTATTCTCTAATCCAGATGATAATTATAAAGTTCTTCTTTCTGAAGGCTCTAAAGAAATCTGGGAAATCGATTATGTAAAAGATGGTGAAATGAAACGTGCTGCTGGTAAAGTACGTAATTTTGAATATTGGACTAATAAACACATTGGTCTTTCTACTTACTCTGCTAATGGTGTTATTCAACGTGATGAAAAAATCGTTGTTAAATTCGATGCTTCTATCGATTTCCAAAACCAACTTCTTTCCATTGACGTTCGTAATATCCGTGGTTTGAAACCAGCTGGTGTAATTGAAGATTCTGAATTGAAACAAGATTCTTCTGCTAACTTCATTAAAGTATCTAAGAATGCATATAACTTCCTTAAAGTTGCATATCCTAAAGAATATGCTACATTAACTAAGTTAGATAATACATTGAATACTGATGATACTGAATACACAGACTACATGTTTGATGGTGCATTGGCATTGAATGAATTAGCTCCATTGAATTTGTCTAAAGTTAAATCTGCAAACTATATGTTTAGAAATAACGAAAACTTACGTCAAGTTCAATTAACTACAACTAATACATTAGCATCCGCAAAAGGTATGTTTGAAGGTTGTTCCAAATTGGAACAAGTTGAAATCAGTACAGCTGGTATTCAAAATGCTGAAGCTATGCTTAAAGGTTGTCAAGCATTGAAAGCATTGAAATTAGATGTATCTTCTTTGACTACAACAAAAGAAATGTTTAAAGATACTACTGCATTGGCAACTCTCCGTGTAACTGGTAAATTGAATACTGGTATTGATTTGAGTAACTGTCCATTAGACCAAGATTCTATTGCATCTGTATTGAATGCTTTGAATGATAATGGTCCTGATGAAGATAAAGAAGTTCGTTTCAAAAATGAAGTTGTTGCTGGTACATTGAAAGCTACTTTCGATGGTGCAACTACTGCAGGCTGGGTAATCTCTGGTCTTACATTCACTGAAACTCATGAAGATAAAGAAGATGCAAACTTAGGTAAAGATTTAGTTGATGCATATGAGGATGGTAGAGACAATGGACCTGCTCATGAAGAAACACATACTGAAACTCCTAGCAATTCTGAAACACATAATGAACAACCAGCTACGCCTAGTACTACAGAAACTCATGAAACTTCCACAGTAACCCCTGCTCCAGAAGAACATCATGAAGAAACTCATACTGCTGAATCTACTCATGAAGAAACTCATACTGAAACTCCTGCTCCAGAAGAACATCATGAATCAGCTACTCCAAGTACTGGTGAAACACATACTGAACAACCAGCTGCTCCAGCTACTACAGAAGAAACTCATGTAACTGAACCTGCTCATGAAGAAACTCATACTGAAGTAACTCCTGCTCCTGCAAATACTGGTACTACAGAAGAAGCTCATGTAAATGAACCAGCTCATGAAGAAACTCACACTGAACAACCAGCTGTAACTGGTACTACAGAAGAAACTCATACTGAAGTAACTCCTGCTCCTGCAAATACTAGTGAAACTGTTTCTGTAACTCCTAGTAATTCTGAAACACATACTGAACAACCAGCTCCTGTAACTCATGAAGAAGCTACTGTAGCCACTACAACTCCAACTGTTGCTCCTAGCACTGAAACTACTACAGTAACTACTCCTGAAACAGCTCCAGTAGCTGGTACTACAGAAGAAACTCACACAGCTGAACCAGCTCATGAAGAAACTCACACTGAAGTAACTCCAGCTCAACCAGCTGCTCCAGCTACTACAGAAAACACAGCTTCCTCTACAGCTACACATTCTGAAACTGAAGAAGAATTAGACCCTAATATGATGCTTGACGCTTATAATGAAGGTGCAAACTAATCATTTGGGAAATATTCTCAGCCTCAATTTTTCGAAACATATTAGTAGCGAGCATAATGTTTGTTCGTTAGAATAATATTTTGAAAGGAGAAATCAATTATGGCTCTTTCTATTCAAGCCCAATTGAAAAAAGTATTGGCGCCTTTTGCAAAAGCAGTTGGTGTTGATATCAAAAAATTAAAAGATAGTAAACAAGATAAACTTAAAGCTGGTGCTAATATCCAAATTACTGCAGACGGTACAATCTCCGCTACAGGTTCTGGTGAAGCTGCCGATTTAAGTGCTTATTCTACTACTGAACAAGTTACAACTTTAATTGATGGTAAAGTTGCTGGATTAGTTAAAGCTGATGCTTTAGATACTAAGTTGGCTAACTATGCTACCAATGCTGCTGTATTAACTCAATTAGAAGGTTATGCTAAAACTACAGAAGTTCAACCTAAATTGACTGCTGGTGAAGGCGTAACTATTTCTGAAGCTGGTGTAATCAGTGCAACTGCAGCTGCTCCTGATTTGACTGGTTATGTAAAAACTGAAGCTTTAGAAACTGCTTTAGATCTTGGTGACCTTAATTTAGTTGCTGAATATGAAGCTGGTAAAACTGGTGTTGAACCAGCTGCTGCTCCAGTAGTTCCTCAAGCTTAATCTAATAAAATTGAATATACAATAAAGTAATACTAATGAGAGATGATCATTATGATCATCTCTCCTTTATTTAAATTTCTGAAAGGAGAAATCTAAACATGGCTGAATTTAAAAAAGCTATTGAGAAAACTCTTAAACCTTTTGCTCGTAAAGTAGGTTCTGATATTAAAGGTATTGAATCTAAAGTATTTGCTGGCAAACCAATTAACGTAGTAGAATTCGGTATTGATAATACTGGTGCTACTGATGTGACTGCAAAGTTAAATGAGTTATTTAAAAAAGTCCATGCTGAGGATTATACAGAAGTAATCTTCCCTGATGGTACATATAAGATTTCTGGTCCAGTTAATGTAATTACCCCAAGTGATCGTAAGAAATATGTATATATCCATGCTCAAAATAGATATAAAGCTAAAATTGAAATGCATGGTACTAGAGAACAAACCCCTGAAGGATACAGCATCTATACAGGATTCCAATTACAACCAGAAAACTTTGAAGCAACTACAACTCGTGGTTACAATGTAAGATTTGATGGTTTTGTAATCGAAGGTCATGAACTTCCTGTAGATGAAACTAATCTACAACCATCCACTTCTATTTATGCTATTACTTCTTCGCAAGAAAGTCATGATAATTTCAATAGTAGTGATTATAAGTTATATAACTTTACTTGTACTAATATGGAATTCATTAATACATATAATACTATTAACTTAAACTATAATATTTTTGATGCTGATTTAAAAAATATCTATATTGATGGTGCGGAGTATCCATTAGATCTTAGTTCTAGTTATTCCAATAATAACTCTTTAGATAATATTACTATTAAGAACTGTAAGAATGGTACAAATGTCAGTGTTAAATGTAGTGTTAAGAATATCGATATTATTTATGATAAAGAATCTATCTTTGCTGATAATAATATGCCTAGTCATAGTTTTAGTCCATATTTGATGTCAAATGTATCCATTAAAGGATTCTATAGTCTTGCTGCGGGTATGTCTGTTCTAACAATTAATACCCAATCAAGTACAATATCTGATATTAGATTAGATTTGAAACCTACTGGTACTGATAATGTATATCAATATGAAAGTTATGTACCTTCATTCATCGACTTCAGTCAATCTAGTTCTGAATCTGGGTTAGTTAATGTGTCTGATGTTACATTTGAAAAGTTTGAAGAAAACTTTGCTAGTGTATTTGAAAAAGTACCTAAATTTGCATTCTTTAACACTAGTATTCCTTTATCGTTACATAATGTATCTGAATCTGAACATTTAAAATTCTTTACTGAAAAAGCTATAAATGTCACTTATGAAAAGTCTGGTTCTTATAATCTAAATTATAATACCAAGAATGAATCATTCAAACCAAGACCATATCTTGGTACTGATCGTAATATGAATGATACAGATCAAGCATTAGCTAGTACATTTGGTGCAATCTATTTAGCATCTTCCAAAGGTAATCCGTCAACTGGTATGAATGGTGAAGATTATTCTGAAAATACTGCAGGTGTTAGAGGTGATATCTTTACTGAATTAGATCCAGAAGAATATGGTCACTTTGCATATCTATCTACATATGAAAATACTACAAAAGTAACTATTTATAAAAGAGATTGTCCAATAACTTCTTTTACATATAATTCAGATGATAAGACATATACCGCTACATTTGCAGAATTACCAAAATTTAAAAATGGCACTATGGCTAATAAGATAGTTAATGTTGGAAGTATACTAGAAAATCTAGAATCTAGATCACTTGAATTTGAAATCACTGCAGTAAATGAAGATGCTAAAACTCTTACATTAAAACCTTATGAAGAAAATAAACAAGGATATGCTTTTCCATACACTATTGATGCTACTGGTACTACTGGTGATCCTGTATTTGCAAATGGATTTAAAATAAAACCACGTAAAGTTAACCGTATGAAAAATATGACATACGTAACTGTACCAATTATCCACTCTGGGGCTACCGAAAACCGTCCAACTGAGTACTTAGTTGTCGGTCAAATGTATTTTGATACTACTGTAGGTGCACCTGTATTCTGGAATGGTACTGAATGGATTCAAGGTAATAATGGTGGTTCTGTAGATACTTCTTCCTTAGCAACTAAAGAAGAAATTAAAGCTATCCCGGCTACTAATGTAACTCAAGATGATGACCATTACTTTGTAAGCAAATATCAAAACAAGAAACTCCAAGACCTTTATAATAAAGGTGAAATGGATACTAAGTTTGCTACTAAAGCAGATGTGACTAGTGCTATTGCTGCTATCCCAGCTCCAAGTGTAGATACTTCTAACTTAGTAACTAAACAAGAATTTGAAACTACATTGAATGCGATCAATGAAAAACTTAAACAAATCCATGGAGGTAACTAATAATGCCAGATACTTCTAATGAAATTATCCAAACTCTAGAAGCTATTCATAACGATATTAAAGCTGCTAAGAATACTTTAAAAGAAAATAATGTAGAGTTGATTTCCAACTCTACTTC